>Ga0256829_1000192_pt1 | contig 74464 bp, 80 predicted proteins | sample 131447metaG_FD_185979 | JGI IMG/M metagenome (GOLD analysis project Ga0256829, IMG submission 185979) | Hydrothermal vent microbial communities from Lau Basin, Pacific Ocean - 131-447 | ecosystem: Environmental > Aquatic > Marine > Hydrothermal vents | place: Pacific Ocean: Lau Basin | collected...
TAATCAAGATTTACTATATTATAATGTGGTTCTAATGTCTTAGCCATCTCAGCCATTTTCTCATCTAGTAATAAAGTTAAGTTCATTTGGTCTCCATCAAAATCTGCATTAGGAGCTTTAACTATTAAAGTAGATAATGAAATAGTATTATCTCCCATATCTGTTTTAACTTTCGTTATTCTTAACCTTTGACTACTACCTTGTAAAAGTGAAGGATTCCTATGGAATAAACAAGGTACTCCTTTTTCAGGCGTGTCTTTTATATAACTAGATAATAGCTCGTATATTTCATTATCAAATGTTGTAGATGCTGCAAAAACTTTATCAGAAGCTTCTCTATATGTATAATTTTTCTGAATTAATAGATTTATTATATGTGGTCTAAATAATGGAACTGCTACACTCCAAGGAACATGTAATTCGTCATATTCATGTTTACCAGATATTGCTGTAATTACTGCTCTAGCTGTAAAGTGTGCTCTAGTACCATAAATATGTTTTCTTATCAATTTCTTTTTACCAGATAAGTTTTCTTTAACATACTTAATAAATAATTCAGATACTAAAGATATAATTTTAGCCGTTGTTATTTCTAATCTTTTCTCTGTTACTTTAGGAGCATTAACTGTATTCAATGTTAATGTAGCTACATTAATAATATCTCCTAAAATAGATGATGTATAACTATCTTTATTATTCTTTTCTATAATAAAGAAATTGTTATTAAACAACGGTAGATACTGAGAAAATATTTCATTTTTATTTTCTTTTAACTTCTTAAGAAGTGTATCTATTATTAATTGTTTTTCTGGAGATTTAAATTTAGAATATCCTTTTAGAAATTCCAATATTTTATCTAAGTTATTTATAACATTATAATAACCTCTTCCTCCAATAATAGCTTTTATCGTATGCCAAAACGATTGTACTGATGGTGGATTGTAAGTAGTGTCTGCTAACCAACCCATAGCGTTTTCTTTACCCATTATCATATTCATTGCTCCCCATATATACGGAGATAAAAATGGTGCATCTGGTTTTAATTGTCTAACCCATATAAATGGTTTTAATTCGCTAAATCTATCTTCTACGTAAGTAGAACATGCGTTACAGTATTCTCCTTTAAGATAATTGCCTTGCAGCTTACCACATTTACATTGTGGTACTAAACTTAATTCATTTTCGTATGTAATAAATAATTGATCTACTAGATTTTTAATATCCATTATGTGTAAATCATTAATTATAATCTTATTAGAGGTTTCGTTAAACAAATCCTCCATGTTCTTAAATGTCATTACTACTGCCATAATTTCTCCTTTAATTTGTTTTTTGCATTTTAGTTATTTATATGTAATAAATATTAGAAAAAAAAATATTAATAGTAAGGGCATCCTTACTATTAATAAATTATAAACCATTTCTTTTTAGTTCTTCTTTCTCTGCTTTAATTTCTTCGTCTTTAGATTTATCAGTTGTCGAAAAATCATCAGGCATTACTGTCTTATAAAAATCCTTATTTAAATAAGGAAAATAATCTTCTGTTACTTCATCCTGTTTAAATTCTTCTTGTCTTATAAAACCTTTATAAAAGTATACACCACATAAGTGTAAATATCCATAGAAATATCTACTTATGTACGATTCAGTTGCTTCCTTTTCTTTAGTCATAATCTTAGCTCTTAAATTGTTAAGCATTAGATTATAAAAAAATGAACTATGTAACCCATAACCTGGAAAGAAATAAGGTTTTTCTTTAACTAATATCTCACTACCATCATCATACTCAACAGCACCATATTGTAAATAATGAAATTTGAATACAATAGAATTTAAAAGTATCTCTTCCATATCGTCCTTAGTAATAGTATAGTTAGGATTAGGATCTTTATTTTTCTTTGTTTCATAATTATCTTCGTTGTTTAAATACACTTTATTATTATTAAAGTATACTATATATTTATTATGTTTAAATAACCCTACATATCTATATGTAGGCTGAGGAGCAACAGTTTCACCACCACTACTACTAGTATTACCACCAGTAGAACTATCAGTAGCAGCAGGTGGTTGTTCTATTATTTTTATATAACATTTATCTCCAACTTCATATTCTATAGTATTACCCTCGGCAGTGACTGCATCTTTAATAAAATTATAATTTATCACTGTCATAGATTTAACATACCATTTAAAGATATCTTCTATTTTATTACCGCTTTCTTTTAAGTAGTTATCAAATAGTAATTTTATTTTATCTTTAGGTATATAACTATCTGATAGCTTATCTAAAAAATATTTAGGGTTATAGTAAAATGGTGCAAATAAAGACAACGCATCTAAAGGCTCTTTATGGTTTATAAAATAATTTTTATTACCAGCTATAAGACCATTTCTATAAGAAACAAAATCATTCTTATATTCACTAGCTGTTTTTGATAAAGATAACCCACCTTTATCTAACGCATAACCTATAGCATTCGTATCAGTTAATGCTAAATCCAAATTTAAACTTATTTTATTATCACTATTCATTTTACATCCTTTCTATTTATTTTAAAGATGGAAAAAAAAATGGGAGCAAGCCCAAGGTTCTTAATAATAGAACCCTGAGTTTACATATCCATAATTATTATATTGGTATCCTCCACCGAATCCAGGTGTTGCTCCAATACTAGAGTTTAACATAGATGCTGCTATTGAACTAGTTGTGATAGTAGATAAATCAGCGAAGTTAGTAAAGTTAGTATTTGTATTTAGAATTGGATTAAATCTTAATTCATTAATACCTTTAATTAACTCTGCCATAAAATTAGGGTCTAGATATACTCTAACTGCTTTGTTATGTATTCTAGCATTTAATCCTAATTTATTATATACTTCAATTTTAGTTAAATAAGGATCAACATTAGATACTTTTGGATCTTCATTACTAGAAATCCATTTGTGAATAATATTGATGTCTTTTGTTAAATTAATAACAGTAGCTAAATCGATTTCTCTTAAATCTCTTGTAATACCGTTATTATCTACCCACTCACCTACTGGTACTTCAATTGCGTATCTAAATACAACTCTATTACTGAATGGTCTACCAACTAATGTTTCAGCTGTTTGTACGATAAATTCATTAGCTTTAGCCCAAGTACTAGGATTGATTAACGCTGCAAATGGAGATACTTTAAAGAACTCTCTACCATTTAATTCTGTTTCAAATGCAATTGCTGCTCTATTTGTAAATAATTTAGATAAATACATTAATCCTTTTTCATAAGTGTATTTTTTATCTTTAATGTTTACAATTGAACCAAATCCTTCTGCACCTTCTAAATTACATAAGAAGTTTAATGCACCTGAATTGTTTTTATTATATAGTAAATCTAATAATACATTTTGTTGGTTTAACACTGCTGTATTTACTAAATTTAATAATGTAAATCCAAGTGTAGGATATTGTGTATCAACTTCACTAGTAATAAGCACTGGTAATGCTTTAAATTTTTGTTTACCTGTGAAATCTGTTTCTGCAACAATTCCTTCTTCTACATAACCACTAATACTTCCTAATTGAGTTACTTGGTCCGTGATTCCTGGAATCATTTGTTTTTGTTCTTGTTTTTTAGTAGAAAGTTTTACAATATAGTCAATTGCTGAAACTCTACCAAGTTTGTTAATACCAGCTCCACTATTAAGTGTTACATCTGCGTATGCTGATGTATTCGGTGCTAGGATTTTACTAATTTCTAAATCTTTATATACGCCTTTAGATTTAGAATACATAATCCACATTCCACCAATAGCGTCTACTGCTGCATAAGGTGCTACAGCATTCATTTCTGCGTTATGTGGTACGATTTCCCCATCTATGTATTTAATATTTTTACCAGGGTAGCTTACTTTAAGTGATTTTTCAATTTCACCGATGATGATATTATTGAAATAGTCACTTGGTGTAAATAATAAGCTAGAATCTTTAACTCTAGCTAATCCTGTTCTAGGATCTGCTTCTAGCATAGTTCCAATAGCAACTGGTTCTCTTCCAGTCCCTTCTAATAAGAACGGCATATAATATACGTCATTCGTATCTGGTCTTGTTCCTGCTACTATTACAAAACTATACGCCCATCCCTGCGCATTCGATTGGTTATCAAATGCTAATAATTTAAGGTCGAATAAATCTTGGTCTTTTACTGCTTCAACAATTCCTTCTTTGAATTGTCTAACATAATCAGATACCATATTAGGTCTGATAAATCCACCGAAAAAGTTCATTCCCATATCTGCACCTGTACTAGTTTTACTAGTATTACTTGTTCTTTCTTCACTTCTTTTTGTTCCTTCAACCTCGATATTTTCGAGGCTTACTCTTTTACTGTTTACTGCCATAATTTCTCCTTTAATGTTTGATTTTTATTCTTTTGGCATCTTAGTGATATCAAGTAGAAAAAAGTTAGAAATCAATTTTTCTTTACATATTTCTACGAGTCAGCGGGTTCATCTTTACAGACGAGGACTATCTGTAAAAATATAATAGTCTCTCATAATAGAGATAAAGTAAAAAAAAAATAAAAAAGAGGAAAGCCTTAAATAGACTTAATATAGTCTATTAAAGCTTCTTTACTTTTAAATACCCCGAAGAAATTCCTTTTATGAAGGAATTCACATCCTTCTGGTAAAGGATCTCTGTGAGGCACTGCTCTACCTCTTCTTCCAAAACTACCAGGTTTATCTGGTACATTTTGAATTTTCCAGCTATCTTGGACACTATCGTACCAAATAACCAGATCGATATGATTAAACTCTTCTATATCGAAGACTATATCATTCCAACCTGGTAAATACTCAGGCATTTCTAATACCTTTGGTAAAACTTCTTTAGATTTTTTCAGCTTTATATAAGTTTTTTCTTTTTCATTTGATCTAATTTTAACATTGATAATAATGTCCATAGTGTTCATTACAGCTTTAGCAAAATGAACATCTTGTTGCTTACTGTATATATCAGTACTATTTTGCAATGATACCATCCAAGGGAATGTCCCTTCATAATACCCTTGGTATATGCCGATATCATTTTCATCTACCATCTTTATAAATGGGTCTAATTCTGCAGCCTCATATTTAGAAACAGACCCATTATCTCTAAAATATTTGTATATAAGTCCGGCAGCTGCATTACCGAACTCTTCGTCTCCTTGACCATATTGATGATGGTCAAATCTAAGATTTTTAGAGTCATAAACTCTACCAACATCCGCTACGTAAATTCTCGTAGCTTTATGTTCTTTCTCAAGAACATTTATAACTTCCTCAATATCAGCTTGGTGAGGTATCCTAGTAAATATTACTCTACTTCCTCTTAACGCTAAATCGTCATAAACTGCTACAAGAGCTGTAGCAGTTACGTCGTCAGCATGAAATACACCTGCGTGCACTACTACTGCAACTGTCCCATTTATCCCATTACCTTCTGTTAATACATTTACATTTAGATTTAATTTTTCCATTTTTGTCTCCTTAAAGACAGAGTAACTTTCTTGATTTTCCAACCCAAAGGCGTACTCTTTCAATACTCGTTACTCAAAATTTTATTTCTTGCACATTAGGTATATATAAATAAAAAAATTAAGAAATTAAATTATAGGACTGATTTGAACGAAACATATAAAAGGAGTTATAATGTATAAATTATTAGAATATTTCAGCAGTTATTCTGAAAACACAATTAGATATCCTAAACACTTTCCAGACGATTTTGATTATTTAATTTCTAGATTAGCATTAAAATTTAATGGAGCGTCTGAGGGGAGTTATAATTTGGATATAAGAGTACAAAGACCTAACATATTTACATCTTTATTAAACGATATTGAACTTATATTAACAGATGATGTATTCGAAATATACGATAGTATCCTTAATGATGGAATTTATTTTGTAAACAACTATTATTTTACATCTACTAAAAATAAAGGTAAACCTTTAAAAAATATAATATTACACAACATCGATGAGTTCTTCTTATTAGAAGAAGATACTGGCGTTAATCTTTTAGATTTTGAAGATACGTGGAGAACTTATGAAAGTATAAAAGTAATAGCTAGTGATAATACAGAACTAGTTTTTAAACATCTTTATAAAACAGAATTAGAATTTACTAGTTATATTATTTATAAAGTAGATATCGTAGCTTTAACATTACAATATTATTATTGGATAAAAGAAGAAAAAGAAAAAAGTGTAGAAGCTGATTTAGATTCAGCATTATTTTTAAATAGAATACCTTTTAATAATCTTATTAAATCTTTTAATATAAATGCTTTAACAAATCTATTCTTAACATTTAATAATAAAAGTGATTTAAATGTTATTTATAGTAGAGTAAGCGGTAGTGTTACTAATATAAATAAATATATTATATCAGTAGCTAAAGATTGGAAAAAGATCTTACATAAACAACGTTATAGAAGTTATTTCGATTTTACAAAACGTTTTTACCCATACACTAAACCATTGTACGATTTAAATAAATTTATAACTATCATAAATAATCAAAATGAATGGTTATACTTTTTAGCGGAATTAACTAAATTATCTTATTATATAGATTTTGTTAAAAACGATAATGAATTTATAAGTAAATTAAAAATAACTTTAAAAGAATTTAAAAGAAAAAATATAAGGCTTGATGAAATAAGTAATTTTTATTTAAATAATTTAATTATGACAATAGAAGAAAAAATAAGATAAGTAGGAAATCCTACTTATCTTTTGCTAATTTATCACTAAGATAAAATATAAACTTATCTAAACTTCTATTTAATTTTTTATAATAGTAGTATGCAGAATCATATACTGTATCAAAAATAGTATAAACTATTAAAACTAAAGCTACGAATAAATTTACTAATGGTATAAACATAGCAATTAACATAAATTTAATAGTAAACTTATCATCTTCACAAGCATACGACCTATACTGATCTTTACAATCTTTCATCTCTACTAACTTATTTTTAATATAGTTAATTATAATAATCATAGAACCAAAATAAAGAATTAGAAAACTCATTTTAAATCTCCTTTAACTAAGCTTAATAATAAAGCAGCGATAAATAGAATACCAAAACCTAAACTTAATAAAGATACCACCATTATAGCTATAATAGTAACTATAGGCATTATTAAAACTATTAAATAATCTATCTTATTTATAGGTTTAGTTCTGTATATTAAAATATACAGTCCTAATGAAAATATAACATAACCTACTAAAATTAATGCATATGACATTGTTTACTCCTTTTCTTACAATTTTCTACATATTCATTTATTAATTCTTTTTTATATGGATAATTCTCTGTTTGGAACATAAGCACATTGTAATTATTTCTTATATGTTCGCACAATTCTTCAAATGCTTTTATCTCATCTTCTGGGAAAAAATGCATAGATCCATACTTACACCTATCTTCAATTATATTTGTATATCTTCTATACAATAAATCAAATACTTCTAATTCTAACTTAGGCATTGTTTCTCCTTTATTGTTTAATTTATTCTTGCATTATAAGTATACGCAATCGTATATAATTAGAAAAAATAATTAGATGAATTTTTAAAGGATAACTATGAAAAAAACATTATTGCTTATATTAACATTATTATACACAAATTTACACGCAAGGTGTAAAGTAAATTATAAAAAGTACATACCTGTAAATGCAGTTAAATTAATTCCGTTATTACACGAAGAAAGTACTAAGATATTGCCTAATTTTAATTTTTATCCATATTTCCCTGCGCTAATAGAACATGAATCTTGTATTACTTTATGTAGTAAAAGATGTTGGAATGCTAAAAGTAGATTAAAAACATCTAGAGAAGAAGGAGCAGGATTAGGGCAAATAACAAGAGCTTGGAGAAACGGTAAATTAAGATTTGATACTTTAGCTGTGCTTAAAAGAAAATATAGAAAACAACTACACGACTTAAACTGGAAAAACATTTATGATAAACCTAAATTACAAATAAGAGCAATGTTATTATTATGGAGAAATAATTATAAAAGATTTCCTAATGATATAAATTTTATAAATAAACTAGCGTTTTCAGATGCTAGTTATAATCAAGGGTATTATAGAACTTATAAGGACAGACAACTATGTAAATTAAAAAACAATTGTAATCCTAAGATATGGTTTAATAATGTAGAAAAAACCTGTACAGCTAGTAAAAGAATATTGTACGGTAATCGTTCTGCTTGTGATATAAGTAGACATCACGTTAGGGACGTTTTTGCTAGAATACCTAAATATTATTTCTTTTATTCTAAACTAGGATATACTAATATTAATGATTTAATGACTTTTTTAAAAATAAAAAATAGTGAGTAAAATTACTCACTATTTTTACTTTATTTTTTATAAAAATGGATTAACACCCATTTGGATATATTTAGAATAACTTTTATCATCATTCATAAACATTATTTTACCCATAACTTCTTTTAGCATAGTCATATAACTTTCATATGCATCCGAATATCCATCTACTATGTCTTTAATAACAGACAGTTCTCTACCTCCTACTATTAATCCTTTATTTAAATCAACAACTAATGTATTATAAATATAAGCTTTAGTAGCCCATACTGCCAACTCTCCAAATCTATTATAATAACTAGGATTAAGATTATTAAGGTGTTTATCGTTTTCAATCATAACTGTTAAATACCCTACTATAAGTGGTAAATTTTCATGTACTAGAATAGTATTATTTCCTATTAATTCTAAATCTGTAGTAGTAAAACCAGTTGGGGTAGACCTAGTATTGACAGCCGCTTCAGCCATCTGTACAAAATAACTATTATCACCGCTATTACCAGGGCCATACTCTAAAGAAATTTGTAATGCTGAAACTATGTTTCTACCATTTAATATTCTAGGTGGAACTTTAATAACTGTTTCTAATCTAAATTGGTCTGGAGATACAGTCATCATCTGACAGTCTTGTAAGTTTATGCTTATCTCTTGTCCTCTAACAACATTTAAATCAGGAAGAATCTTAGCTTCTATGACGTTATCTATTATTAACTTGTCTAATGGAACTATCTCTGAAGTATAATACTGGTGTCTTCTCACAAATGCTAAATCTAATATATCTTTAGGTATAACATATTTAATATCTATTAATGCTTTAGTAATTGCATCCATTTTTTATTCCTTTATCTTTTTTAATCAAAAAAGAAAAAAAAAAGTGACAGGTAACGGATGCCGCCGGATAGTTTTTTGTGTTGGGTCCAACTAACAACCCTCAAATAGTGACTTTTTTATGAGAGCGCCACCGCTAACTCCCCGGACATACGAGCCCTTTCACTACGACTATGTCATCTGGTCTTCCGTCGTATCGGATACTACACCGCTTGGTGAGCGACCTACTAAACCGCTATTCCATAATCTCCTTTCGCGTACTGGTAATACGCTTATTTTGTTTTGTAATATGGCAAGTTTAATTTTCTTGCCAATTTTTTACATGTATCAACGCTACCACCCGCGATACCATTCCATCTACCTTCCGGTAGATTTAAGTACCACCACTCTTTATAAGAGTGAAATGATACTTGCCCAAAACCTCGGATATCGAAATAAATGATATCCATACCCAAACCAAAATCAACACCGTAAGAAACTCTTACAAGTGTTGTTCTTCTTGCCGCTGCTATCGCTTGCGTGATATACTTATCTTTAACGGCGTATTTTTTCGCTAGCGCTTTTCTAGCATTATTGCTTTTAGCGCTAACATATCCTTTACCAGCATCAGATGCAACCTGTGCTAGTAAAATATACTTTATACATTCTTTAAAATGTTTACTAGCCATGTTGCCTCCTTTGCTAGTTTTTTTTTAATTAATTATTTAACTATATTTACAAAATAAACATAATTAAATAATCTGTTCTAATTTAGGAATATATAAATAAAAAAATTTATAAAAAAAGAAAAAAAATAAGACAGAATTACTTCTGTCTTATTACGTATTTATCATATCCGTTAGAGTATACTCTATAATCAACATTGTTATTTCTATCTTTAATTCCTGTATCGTTAGAAACATTATATGGGTTAGAGATATCAATAATAATTCTTATACCACTAATTACAGTATTACCTATTTCTTTATAATCTAAAGTTACTTTAGATACATAGGTATTTAAATAAACATTCATTCTTTTGCCCACCAATATTTTAACTGATGGGAAAATATAATCTTTAAATATAAATGGTAAATTACGTTTTAAAGAATATAAGCCAAATGCATTTACAAATTTTGTACCAGATTCATCTGCTATAAACAAATCTAATATTCCTCTATTTAAATCATCTACTATTTCTCTATCTACTTTTTTAAATGGTTTAATAACACTATCATTAATTATAAATTTCATTCTTCAATCCTTTTTATTATATTATTTTTTTCTAATTCATTTAGTATGTTTTCTATAAATTTTACAACTTCGTCAGATGGGTAAGATAAGTCGGTTCTGAATGTATCTAAAACTATATCATATACACCTTCTTCTTCACCAAGTACTGCAAGTACTCCTTTCCAAGTATTAGGTTGTCCAAAAACTAGACAACCTACATTTTTAATTCCATATTCATTATTGAATATTTCAAAATACTCTTTCGGTAGTTTTCTTTTTGCTTCTTCTCTCATAGTTAATCTTAAACTACCTGCATTCATATCCGCTCTAACTGTCGCTATTATTTTTTTATTAAAGTATAACATCTTTTCTCCTTATTTTTGTTTCATTATTGCTTTAAATATTCTATCAGCATTAGTATATAATGCCTCTATTTCATCTGGTACATTAAATATAGTACCGTCTTTTAAATTAAGTAACCATTTCTTAGCTCTGTATAAATCATCTTCATTTATAAGATCTTTGAAATTCTTAAGTTTAAAATCATTTTTATGTACATCTATTAGAGGTATAAATGAACCTATATAAGATAAAATATCTCTATCATCAGTTCCTACTTCTGTTAATGTAACACCTTTCATAATTCTTCTTAGTTTTTGAACTAGAAGATCAGTATACATCGGGTCTTTTAAAACAAATCTTCTATTAAGCTTATTATAAGCTATGGCGATAGATTTTAATTCCGGAATATCTGTATAAGCTTTTGTATATCTAGCACTATTAAGTGCTTTTCTACCTTTATAGTCTACAAATATTAATCCATACTCATATTTAAATTTTATGTATGGATTATCTTCCCACATATCTCTTAAATTATTAATACTATTTAACATAAGATATAACAACATATCTTCCTTCATATTTTTAGTATCTTTCTTAGAAAATGCCTTAATTTTGGGAAGCATATAACCGGTAATAACGGTCTGTTCTTTCCCATATTTATTAAGTCTATTTAACTTAATATTAAATTTTTCTTCTGGAGAAAATTTAATATTCTCCATTTTTTCTAAACTAGTCCCTGTAAAAATACAAGGATTTTCATTTGACCCATAACTTCTACATTGTTCAGGTCTATATTCATAAATTCTACATTTATGATTTTCTTCATCGTAGAATATACAAGTATTAGTTAATAATACTTTATCATTTTTTATATCGTTTCTTTTAGTTATAATGTATTTATTATATTCTTTTAAGAAAGATACTTTTACCTCATTATTAACTTTACCTAAGTAATCTGATTTATAATTAAAATAAGCCAATTCATCTTCTCTCCACATAGGAGTCATTTCGCAGCAACTTAAATCCAGTTTACCGCATAATTCGCATTTTTCTTTACACATTTCTTTACACATAAGTGCTCCTTTAATTTGTTTATTCTTGCACTTTAGAAATATGATATTATAAATTATTAAAAACAAAAAATAACATAGAGAACCGTTAACGGCTCCCTATGTACGATATAACAATTAACCCAAACATTACACTATAACCAACTATTCTTAAACTCCAAGCTAGCATATATGTAGCAATTGCTTTAGGATCTCTTTTAATATTTTCTAAAAGTTTAGGATCATCTAAAAATTTAAAATATCTATCTGTAAAGAAATCTGTAATTATCTCAACAACAGCCAAACCTAATGCAAACATTAACACTACTTGTAAACTTAAAAGTAATCCTGCCCCATACGGTAAATTACTTAAAATATTTGTATCTGGGTCCATAGCTAACGTATACACAATAAACAATAATAAAATTATGAAAAATATCACAATTCTTTTAATACTTGTTTTCATTTTTAATTCCTTTCAATATTATTTTCAATTTATCTTTTATAATAAATTAAGTTCATCTTTATTATTCTCTTTAAAATTAATTTCTTTTTTAAGAATATCTACTTCAGTTTCTAAAGTACTAACTTTATTTTTTAAAGAATTAACTTCTTTTATTAATAACTCTATACGTTCATTATCTTTAACATTGTCTTCGACAGTTTTCTTAATATAAGTAGATTGTACCTCGTCTGTAAGTTTTTTATGTAAAGCCATTGTATATCCTTTATAAAAAAAAAATAACACTCAAACAAGGATTTAATTATCCTTTAAATAATGTCTAAGCGCTACAATTTTATTTAAGATACGCTTAGCGTATCTCCAATTGGGTCTAGTCCCACCGTTATAATGAGCCCAAACCTCTTTCCAAGTTTTATACTTGGATTTTAATTTTTCAAGTTTAGCTATGGCGTACATTATACTATAATCGTCATTACACGCCAATTTAGTCGCTAGCCTCGATTTTAGATAACGGTTGTGTCTATTATAACCGTTATCTATCATATACCATTTCAAGTTTATCCCCATTACACCATAATCTCCAGTATCTGGGATAACTTTGTACACACCAAACATTGACTCTTCCCACGCTATTGCGGCGCAGGTTTTAGAAAGATCGTATCTAGCGCATCTTGCGTAGATGTATTGCAATCTTTCTCTTTGTACCGGCGTTAACCTTTCTAATTGTTTTCTATACTCTACATATAGACTTCTGTCTACCTTTACGATAGCTTTACTACCATAATCTCTGTACCCATTCCCCATTAAAAAAGATAAAAGGAAGAAGAAAGTTGTTATAACTCTCATTTTACACCTCCTTTTTTAACAAGTATTGTTCTGAATACTTGTTCTAATTTTTCTTTAATTTTATCACAAGTCTCACCTGCGATATTTGCAGGATAAATATATATTTTAATTATATTTTTATATACAGCGTATTTATCTATTTCTAGACCTAAGTCCGTGTAGCTAACAGTATTTAAAATACTATTTATTTCGCCAGGTGTTAATTTAATTCCTCTTCTGTCTATTCTAATCACGCATCTCATTTTGTCTCCTTAAAGACTGAATAGCGTTCATAATTTTCCAACCGTAAAGGCGTACTCTGTTACTACTAACTATTTGAAATTATTTTTTTGCATTTTAGACATATGTAATTATAAAAAAATATAAATCAATACTAACAGGAATATCCTATTAGTATTTTGCGTCTTCTTTATTATCTAATGGTTTCACTGTTATTTTAAGATTATCTGTTTCAAGATTATTTAGTATATGGTATATAACGTCTTGTGTGTTTTTAAATTTATATTTTGGAACATAATAAGCTGGTCCTAATATTCCTGGATAATACATTTTAAAAAGTACTTCACTATTTTCAAAATATCTTTCAAATTCTATAAAAACTACTTTATCGTTTCTTTCATATTTTTGCATTATTTTCTCCTTTTTTAGATAAACTTTTAAATAAATCAACTATCCCAATGTTTCTAGCTGTTCTTTCTCCAAACCAAAACACTATAATAAATAGTTCTATATACAATACTTCCATTACAACATCTTTATCTGTATTCCCTATCTTACCTAATAAATATGCACTAACTAATACTATAGTAAATATATGCCAACTGTATGTAACAATTGGTCTTATACTAGATTTAACTCTTAATATCCATTTAGGAGATATATTGTCAGTAGAACACTCAGCATCACAAACTTTATTAAGTTTAATTTCTTCATTCATTATTTTCCTCCAATCCGCTAAACATAGCGACTTTTTTATTTTCTATTTCTACTACAGAATAATTAAATTTTAATTCTGTATTTTTAATATAATTGTCTAACAATTCTCTTATAGCTTTAGCAGTTTCTTTCGTTTGTGGTTGTACCCAAGATTTAAATATACTATCAAATGCTTCTCTTTCTAATAAGAAATGTCCCCATTGATAAGGATTATTTAACCACCCACCTATAATAAATGTTTTATATTCCATAAAGTTATACCATCTATCATATATCTCTTTTTTATAACCTAAGAATTTTAGAATTTCTCTAACAGTATCAATAGGGCATAATTTAAAGACTTCTACTAAACTATCTAAATCATTAGCAGTAATAGAACTAATTATAATAACATCTAAATCTTCTTTATCACAGCAGTCTTTAAATTTATCCATAAATGCTAATCGTCTTTCTTTATCGTGGAAAGCATTATCCAATCTTTCTAAAATATCATTAGGTAACCAAATTTCATCTTCATCAACTACTCTACCAGATACCGCAACTTGAGATAATAATCCATGCGTTCTTAATTGCGCAAATACAAAATAAGGAACTTTAACTTCTACAATAAAGTAATTAAGCAATTCTGTAAATCTATTAAACGGAATATCCTCTTCATCTATACCAGCGTTAATTAATGCTCTAACATTAGTATAAATAGAAATAAGACCGTCAAACTCTTCAACTATATAAGAAAATTTACCTAGGCCATTAACAAATTCACTATAGTCTAACTCAATTGCTTTTTTATCTTTTAATTCTATTTCAACTACAACTACTTCTGTAAAATCTACTTTATTAGTTTTTATTTTACCTGTTAAAACTACTGGAGCATATTCTAAAGGTCTACCTGCAGTCTTCGATATATCTAATTTAGATTCTTCAAGTTCTAATAAATCGTAATAAGAAATATCAGGAGCAGCTTCTTTAAGTAGACGACTATATCTTTTTTCTGGATTATTAGAGTTATCTTTACCTCTTGAAATAGCCGCTATAGAAGTAACAGCGTTTACTCTATTTTCTCTAGATGTATTTATATTATAATACTTACATCCTAACTTATCTTCTATAGTTTTAACATAACCTTTATCCCATAACTTTACTTTCATCATTTATCCTTTAATTTTATTTTTTTAGTAAGCCTGTAGCCGTTAACTTTCTTTCTACTAATAAGTAAATGATAGCCTTTATGGCTAATCATTATTTTAGTTTTAAAATAAGCTTTATTAATATCACGTCCACACCTAAATACAACCATACCAAGTTTATATTTATCCTTTAAAATTACAAAATGCCCTATATCATTAACAACACCGTCCATATTCTTTTTAAAAAGATAATGATACCGTTTATCTATCATACATTTATTTTTAGCTTGCTTTTCTATAGATAATTTAGATGTAGTACCAAATACTAAATTTAAAATAAATAACTTAAAAGAAGAAAATCTTTTAACAGTTAATTTAAAACTATACATAGTGTCGTAATATAATTTTTCACCAGGAGTCATGCTTAAAAATACCAATCTTGGTTCTCTTTTAATAATATAATATCTTCCATTAGTAAATATAACAATATCTGGCTTTTTCATTTTTTATTCTCTATGCATAAATCTTTTATTTATAAATCTGAAAATAGCTTCATTAACTTTATTAGGTTCTTTTAATGGATTTGATACATTAAGTCTACTAGACATTTTATCTACAAAACAATTAAAACCTCTATTAAATTTTTCTTTATCTTTAGTTGTGTTAATAAATACTAAATCAGTTTCTATTTTAGGTACTTCATATTTAAATCCATTACTACCACAAATATCTAAATCACTTTCAATTTTAACAATTATGATATCATATTTATTTTTCTTAGCATAATCTTTAATAGTTTCAACTTCTATTAAAAATCTAGTATCTGATAAAATAATAAATTCTTTCTCACTTGTTTCTATTTTATTAACTATTGATCTAGCAAAAAAATTATCACCAAAAGTTTCTCTTAATGCTGTCCCGACTACATTAAGTAATTTTCTATAAGACATTTTTTCTTTATTTATACCATTATCAATAACTAACCCGTCACCGTTATTCTTCTTCTTGTCTAATGTTTCTAAATCTATATTAAATAACTTAGTTATAAACAATTTTAATTCATCAGCAAATCTAAATACATCAGCATCAAATATGTTTTTAAGTTTATTAGTAACATAATCTTTACCACATCTATCATATCCAGTTATTAAAATAATTTTCTTCATTTTTTTATCCTTTTCTTTTAAAATATTTAAATAATGATTTATTAGTACAATTAACATCTCTTAAATGGTTATGCATAAAAAAGTTTAAAGCTTCGGCTTTTGCAGCTAATTCATCGATTTCATTATTTACTTCTATTTCTGCAGCTATGTATCTAACTTTATTAACAACTATTTCTTCTAAACACATTTTATATCTTTTTAAATCAATTACAGATATAATGTATTTATTAATTGTAAATACTTTAGAGTTATCTCTTAACTCTTCGAATATATCTTCGTATATACTAAAAGCTTCTTTCTTTGATTTCTCTCCTACTATATAATAATAACTATCGCTATTGTTATCTACCTTTTTTCTAATTCTTTCAATTTTAGGTAACCTATCCAATAAGAAATAATCATCCACGAACCAATCTTCACCATTATCATATTTTTCTTTTAATCTGTTAACTTCGTCTATGTTACTTAAATTTTCTTCTAATATAAATCTTAATTCTCTGTTACTCATTGTTAACCCTTTCTTAGTTAATTATTTTAAAAAGAACTATCTGAATATGAACTATTACTATCATAACTACTGTCGTGACCGCTATCGTGACTACTGTATGAAGAATTCGAATCAGATTGACTATTACTACTTGTATAACCATGATGACTATTTACTGTAAATGAATCAGTAGAATCATCTTTTTGATTTACATCATTATTATATAATCTTCCGCTATTATTACTATTATCATTTACTGAATTATTTATAAGTGTAGGAATTAAAACATATAACAATGTATCATCTTCTTTTAAATAACTAATAATATTTTTATTATCAATTATTCTACTTTTTAATCTATAATTAAAAGTTACTGCATCAAGATAACCATCCATCACCGTCTTTTTAATTTCGTTAGGAGTATTTACAATATCATTGTTATATTTATGATGTACAAAAAATCCAATATAATCATTACAAAATTTTTCATATTCTTTTGTATCTATTAAAAATAATCTCCATAAATCATCTACATAAGTATTTACAGCTTCTATAGTTTTATGATTTCTTTTTATATACTCGAAATGTAATCTTAATGTATCTTCAATAATTTTATATTCATTTACTGATAAACTACTTTCTTCTTTAATATAACTAGGAAATACATAATCAGCAATATTTTTAAGTCTTCTTCCTACTTTATTCGTCTCAATTGTTTTATCTATCTCTTTAATCTTTTTAGTAAGATTTTTTTTCATATTTTTACATTCTGTTAATTCATAATTAAGATAAACTAATCTATTATTTAAACTATCAACTCTATCTTTCAATTCTTTAATTTCTATTTTATATTTATTACAAAACATCATTACTCCTTTATTATAAATTTTATATTGTAAACTTTTTCTAATAAAAGTAAACCTTTATTAAAATCCTTTTTTCTGTTATATGCAAATGCTGACATTAAATAACTATTGATATCTTCAAATGCCATATTGTCTTTATAGTAATAATCTATATCGACAATATTATTCCTATTAGGAATAAACAAAGGAATATCAGAATCATATATAGACCATATAGATAGAATATATCTAATATATAAAATAAGATCATTTTTAAATATAGGCTTTCCATCGCTAGTTATATAAAAATTCCAAGCCCTAATCTTATCAAATATTAAGTTATCTTTCTTAAACATACTCGAATTAGTAAATCCTAAATATTCAATATTTTCCTGCCTATCATTCATTTCTAAATAAACTTTCATTATCTTTCCTTTAACTTAGTAATATTAGTGCATCTTAAAAACTAATCTACAAATTAAATTAAAAAAAAACAATATAAACACAGTATAGACTGTGCTTATATCTGATGTCTCCCTATCTTTATTTTACCAGATAATTGTCTTGGATATTTAGGATATCTTTTCCAAATATCTCTATAAGTCTTTTCTCTGACTATAGATAATTCAGGTATAATGTTTACTTTAACATTTTTTAAACTAAATTTCATAGCAGCCACACATCTGTTACCATATGCTCCAAACACATCAATTTGTCTTAAGGGTTTAAACATATTTACGTAGACATTAAAATATTTTAATATATTAACATCCCCTGCTCTTAAATAAATTATTTTATGGTTATATTTTCCCATAAATAATTTAAATTCATTCATTTCTTTTTTAACATTTCTAATAGAACTAAAATCATATCTAAAAATACGAGATATTAATCGTTGTACTTTTTTACTATTCTTGTATCTATCAGATTCTATTAAAGTTAGTATTTTCTTATAATAGTCTATGTCGCTATACTTATTAATAAACCATTTATTAAAAATTATAGATTCTACATATTTGTAAAACTCTCTATTGTTATCGTAGATTTTTATTAATAATTTTAAATAATTTATTTTCATAACGTCAGAAACTTCTGGTAAAAATACATATACCCTGTTGTATTTTTTTATAGCATTTCTCCATTTACTCCACATATCTCTAGTATCGTCTATCCATATTGGATGCATTAATACAGCATATTTGTAATTCATTTTGATTCTCCTTTAATATTGAATTATTAACACAATACTGTGTTCTATATAAGACATATAGTAGTAAAAAGAAATGATATTAAAAAGTATAAGGTACGTACCTTATACTTTTATAAAATAAATATATTATTTTTCCAAACTATCAAAAATAGATTTTGGTTCATAATCATTATCTGTAACACCAATCCACCCACTATATACTTCTGGTTGTTTATAAGCTATAGATTTCTTTTCAAAATTATTAGTCACATTTGATGTCTCATCATCTATTGCTGCATACTTATCTAAATGTTTATATGGATTTTTTCTATCTGGGAAAATAGGATCTAATCCAATCTCTTTTAATCTTTTATTAGCTAAGTAATATGTATAATCTTCAACTGTTTCATTAGACATACCTAAAATATTATCTCCTATAGCGTGTCTACCAAAATTAAGTTCTTGTTCTACTGCTTTTTCAAATAACCCATAAACTATATCTTTATCAAAACTTTCAGGATTCTCTTCTCTAAATATTTTAATCATTTTAGCAAATGAAACACAATGATTTACTTCATCTCTTTTAATATAAGATATTTGTGTATTAGTAGCAGTCATAACTCCTCTATATGCTAAATTATGAAAGAACATAAATCCATTATAAAAATAAATACCTTCTAACATAAAATTAGCTATTAATAAAATAAAAAAAGATTTAGCATCATCTTTATCTTTATATAATTCATAAAGTTCAGCTATGTACTTAACTCTTTCGTGTAAAACATCATCATCTCTCCATAAATACATAATCTCTCTTGCTTGCTCTATGTCTAACATTTCTGATAAGATATAACCATAAGATAAACTATGTATAGATTCATCAAACGTTTGTCTAACTAACCATAGCTTAGTTTCAGGGTCTGTAACAAAACTTTCTATATTAGGTAGATTATTAGTTTGTACAGAATCTAAAAATACTAAATATGATAAAATAAGATTATAAGCTTGTATCTCATCATCTGTTAAAACATTAGTATATTGCATTTTATCATCGGACATATTAGATACCTCATCTGGTACCCAGTTATTACCCCATTGTGTATAAAATAGATTTTTAAAAAATCCATATTTTAAATCTACTATATTAAATAGATTTGTAGTTTCTCCTCCAAATAGTTTTCTTTTACTATCATCTGCTGTTGGGTTAAATAATTTCTGTTTCATTAGTTATCCTTTTCGAAAATTTTTATTTCAATTTTAGACATATCTCTTTTAGTTCTTTTTATAATGCTATTCATTTCACTTTCTAAAATACTTAATATTTCATCAGTGGTTAATTCTTCATTTATGAAAAAATATACACTTCCTAAGTAACTATTATTATATTTAGTATTTTCATATATCTTTAATTCATAATCCCCAGAATGGAGATTATTTTTATAAGTATTAGCCATTAATTATCCTTAGTTAGCACAATCGCTACAACTACTTCCTCTATTATAATAAACTGCTTTTAACTCACCTTTATAAAAACCTTCCATTATAACCTGTACTAATTTACCAATATTAGCAGTATTTGTATTTAAGTTAACTTCCATACTTATACCAGTATCTATAAATGTTTGTAATGCTCTTGTAAATCTAACAATATCTTCTGGCATATATTGTATTCTAGTTTTATAATACCAATGTCTTTCTTTAAGAAACACAGGCATTAATGGAACTACGATATTAGCAAGTTCTTGAGTACCGTCTCTTGTAAAAATAGGCAAATAACTAGGACTAACTCCCATAACAACTCCAGTAGAAGTATTCGGCGCTATTGCTAATAATAGAAAATTTCTTATACCGTGTTTTTTAATAGAGCACTGTACCTCTTTCCAGCTATAATTATTGCCTGTAATATCTTTACTAATATCATTAAGTCTACTTATATGTTCTCCGAATAGAGTTTTATAATTTTCTTTTCTAAACCAAGGATAAGGACTTAATTCTTTAGCTAACTCTATACTTGCTTTATAGGCATAGTAAGATATTTTTTCAGTAATCTTCATACCGAATTTAATACCATCTGTTGTATTATAGTTTAATTTAAAATAAGCCATTACATCAGCTAACCCTAAATAACCTAAACCTACATTTCTTAATCTTGCGGCTCCTAATTCTGCTTCTTTAATAGGGAATGTAGAATTATCTATAGATTTATCTAAAATTCTAACAGAAGTAGTTACAACATCTTTTATTCTATCTTCTATACTATCTAATGCTTTAAAAGGATCTGAAACAAATTCTTCTTTTAAAATAGGTTTTAACATTTCAACAAGATTAATAGATGTTAAATTACAAGCGTGGTACATACCATTTGTTTCAATTGTCTTTCTACCATTTAAATCTACTTCTTCTTTCCATTTAGTAGGTGTCTTAACAACACTGAAAGATTCTAAACATAAATTACCGCAAGAAGTTATTAATCTTCTATCGCCTTCTTCATATTTAAGATAATTAGATTTGTTTAAATTATCTTTATCTACCATATAAATTTCACCAACTTCTACCCAATGCCAAAATACTTTCTTAATTAAAGCTCTAGCATTAACTCTTTTATAAGAAACGTTATTAGGCTCATTTACTAACACACCATCTTCTATCATTTTTTCAATTTGTTTATAAGTAGCTTTTAATTCTTCACCAATTAATTCAGTTATATCTATCCCTGTTTTTTCTTTAAATATATACTGGTTTACTAAATACACATCTTCATTAGCAAAATACTTTTCAGCTAAGTAATTATCCATAATAACCTGTGGAAAAATATCAAAAGTCTTTTGTCTCATATCACCTTTTAATGTAGATTTAGCTTCCATAAAATCATAAATATCTAAATGCCACCAAGGTAACGCTATAGTTAAAGCTCCTTTTCTAGTTCCGCCTTGATTAACTGCAATAATAATATCATTAAGTATTTTAGTCCACTTAGTAATACTATTAGATCTTTTAATTTTATCCGAATATGTATTAGCAGGTCTAACTTTTGATAAATCCCATCCTACACCACCACCTGCTCTACTAATAGAAGATATATCAGCCCAAGATTTAATAAGTCCTGTTAATGTGTCTGGATTTGAACCAATAAAACAACTACCTGTATTACCATTAGGTCTTCTTAGATTGCTTAGGAACGGCGTAGCTAAAGAAATAACCATATTTGATAATTTACTATAATAATCAAAAAACTCTTCTCTAGTGCTAGCTAAGATAACCGCGTTAGCTAAATGAATCATAAATGGATATTCTATAGGACCATTTTGACTTTTAATAAGATACTTGTCTAACAATATTAATACTTGTGATACTTTTTTATTAAAATCTGGATTATTATAATTTATATCTTTCCAACTTCCATAATTAATATCTTTTTCAGTAATATTAAATTTATTTAATTTTTCTCTAATTTCTTTTTTATAATAACCATTATCTACTAAGTAATCTAATAAAATTCTCCATTCAGAAAATCTAATATTTACATTTTTATAAACTGTTCCATAAATATCCCACATAGCAATTCTACCAGATACTAGATTCCAATCAGGTTCCTCTGCTGAAACTTTTGATTTAGATAAATTAATCAATGCTGCTTGAATATCAGTAGTCTTAATACCATCTTTAAAATACATTTTAAGAGAAGCTTCAAATTCTATAGGATTAATATCAGTATTTTTACAAGCAAAATTTATTTGTTTTTTGATTTTACTTAAGTCAAACTTTTCTACTTTTCCGTTTCTTTTAACAATATTTATATTCATTTTTTCTCCTTTATGTTCTGTTCAATTTAACGCAATCGGGATAAAAAAAGTACGAGTAAAAACTCGTACTTAAAATTTATATTTTAATCCAAAATACAGCACATTATTTATCTTTTTATTACTTGTTTCGTAATAATTTAAAGTATTAGGTTTAATAACTTTATTATTAGTTAAATATTTATATCTAAATAACATAGTTAGTCTACTATTAATAAATATTTTCTCTGAGAATATAAAATTATATCCTATATCAGAATATCCATAACCAGTATATGGATCACCAAAAGAAAAATTAATATAATTGTCATAAATCCTTTTAACTATAAATGTGGAAACTACTTCTTTATTAAAATAATATAGATTATTAAAATTACTAATTCCTAAACTAATAGATTTACCTAATTTATTTTTAATATATTCTTTATTACCATTATCTGGTTTAGATAATTCTAATATAGCGAAGTATATATTATTATTAGTATTAAAATTACCATATTTATATCCTAAAGTAAATAAATTTAAATTACCATAAAATTTATTATTAATATAAAACTTAATTCTATAAATATCATTTTCTATTTTATTATCTTTATTGTTATATTTATTTATAATAAATATACCTTTACTACCTTTTAAAGAATACTCAGTATCTCCTTTAGACATAGGGTAATTTTTACTTAATTTAATATCTGTGTTTAAAAGCAAATCTTTTACACCATATCCTATTATATTTGTAAATTTATCGTGTTTATATGCTAAAAACATTCCAGTAATATTTATACTAGTAGTTCCGCCTATTCCATTACCTTTAGCAGAATATAGTTCTGTATTATCATTTATATCGCCATAGTTAAAAGGTAATATACCTAATGTAACAGAGAAAACATTATTTAATTTAAACTCAGCAGACAATTGTCTTATTGATAAAAACGTAGATGAATTATAAGGTTGGTTTAAATTTGTATTAGAATAATACTTACTATTTTTAACTAAAATAAAATCTCCCACATATAAATTATTACTATCGTTTTTAATTAATACTGTTTCTAACTTACCTTGTTTATTAGTATAATGCTTATTATATGTTGCTGCTGCTGTTAAATAATTAGTTATATCCATAGCTCTACTCGAAATAATAACTAAAATTAAAATTATTAATGCTTTCATTTCGTACTCCTTAATGTAGTTCCTATTGTAACATTAGGGATAATAAAACATTTATTACATATATAGTAAGTGTCATTATTGTCAATATGTTTATTACTATACATATTTAATAAATTATAATTACATATCCTCTTCCATCCTATTATAGAATGTATATCTTTGTTTATATTATATTTACTTAATAATCTATTACATTTAATGTCGGCATTAGAATAAACTAAGAACAACATAGTCATAATTATTTTTTTCATTTAGACTCCTTCACACTGTTTACTAACAAGTCTATTATAAATACAGTACCTTTATTAGATGTAGTGTAAACATATATATCACCACCAGCATCTCTCAAGATTTCTCTAGTTATATAAAGACCAAATCCTCTATATGAATTTAATACCTCATCTTTCTTATTTTTATCTTTATTAAAAAATTTCATTATCTTAGTTTTAAAAGACCCATAATTATTTACTTCATCAATAGCCTTCATATTCTCTTGAACTTCTTCTTTTGTACTATAACCTAATTGAAATATTTTATCATAATCGCCATCTTCTACATTTTTAATACCGCTACCATTATCTGTTAATATTAATGATAATATTTTACTATTAGTATCGTATCTAGAATCGACTACTATAGTAGTAGCGCCTGCTTCTAATGAGTTTTTTATTTGGTTATTTAATATATTTAATAACGTTCCGTTATCTAACTTACTAGCTTTTACTGATTTTAATAATTCTTGATTTTTAATTTCATAATCAAAAGTAAATGAAAAATGTGATAACTTAAGTGATTTTATAGTTGTTAATATTATATCGTATAAATCTTTACTATTAACATTATATTTGGTTTTCTTATTTGTAGACATTTGTTCTAAAACAGATTCTAGTCTTTCAATATTGCTATCTAATAATGGAAAATAATCTGTATATTCTTGTGTTAATAATCTAAATTTACAAGTATAACAATTTGAATTTTTACTAATATTTGCCATTGATTTTACAGAAGGAGTTGTTTCTTTTAATTGCATTATAGATGTTTTAATAACTTCCACAGGAACTGTCATTTCGTGATACGCAGATTCTGCTGTTATATTTTGTAGCCTACCTTCTAACTTTGATTTATTAATAAACATTTCTAGATCTTTATTTTTCTCTTCTAAAAACTTACTTTTAAAATAATAGAAATGATAACCTAATAATATTAATAAAGCTATTACTATATCTTCTCTAATAGAAAATATATAAAAATTATCTAATTTAGGAACTATGTGTATATTTGTATCTTGTATAGTATATCTGTTATATATATACCTTTCTATTATAGATAAATTATTTATATTCATACTTGTTTCTTTTAGTACGTCATTTACAGGGCTATATAATATTTTATTTTTAGAAATATATTCACAATTTACGATATTGCATATTAGATTTAAATCAGGCCCATTAGTTTTAACAATAGACTCTACTCTATTATTATTATAAGTAAAAAAAGATTTAAAATTTATATATGTAACTACTACATTAACGATAATAATCAATAATAGTATATTAATCAATTCCTTTAAATAAGTACTTTTAAATTTCATTAAATCCTCCTTATAAGGTTAATAATTAATCAAAATAAATTAAAAAAAAATACTAAACACGAGTTACGTGTTTAGTAAATTACTTATTTTTTAAAGATTCTTTATAAGTACGGTACATGTCTAATATAAATTTCTTTCTATTTGATTTTTTACCAAAAAAATAATCTTCTATTTTATAATTAGTAGCATTTTCAAATTTAGTTATAAATTTCTTAATTTCTGCATTATCTCTACTTAATCTATGAGCAGAACAAAACCTTACATCACAATTCGGATACTTTTTAAATATATCAACTGCTACATCTACTCCGTCACATCTAACAATAGTCCCATCTTCTATCTTATACATTTTACCTAACGTTATATCCAAAATAGCTAATACTAATTCATCTTTGCTATTTTTAACATATTTCTTAGCTATAAATCCAGCATCATCTCCTACACATTTTACTATTTTAAAATCTTTTTTAATATCTATGCCTGTGGCTTTTTTAATGTCCTCAAAATCTCTTTCATATAGATAAAATGTTTCTGGTAAATCATCCATGATTAAAAAACTACAAGAAGAATCAATATTTCCATCTACATATGGATCTGGGAAATTATCTAAAGAAAATTCTGGTATACTTTTATCTATTTCATCCGGTAACACTATATTATTTAATTTCTTTTTTTTATACTCTTTCTTTCCAGTATCTTTATCTCTAATCCTATTAAATAAATTTAAAAATCTTTTAAACATCTTATCCTCCAACATTACTAATTGTTTTTAATATCTTACCAGTTTCTTCTGGTAAAAAATGAACCATACCTACACCAATACCTATTAAAATAATTACAAAAGTAGGTATTAATACTATTGGACTAGTAAGTGCATTAATTATTCTTTCTTTAATAGTCGATCCACCTTTTCGATCATCTATAATTTTTTTAACTAACCTATCCTGTTTTTCAATTATATCACTAGTTAATTTAAGAACTTCATCGTAACTAGTAACTAACACTTCTTTAGTATGTTTAGCAGCTGTTACATTATTAGTATGTAGTATAATCAGTAATTCTTTTAGATCATTAGTTACTTCTTTCATTGCGTATATTTCTTTTATTAATTCTGTATTATCCATACTATCATTAGTTATATGTATACTAAGTAACTCTGACCTTAACTTATCTATTTTATCTCTTAATTCTATATTTTCTTCTACTATTTTTTCCATTTTAAACCCTTTATATTAATTAGGTAAATTATTATTATCAGACTCAACCACTACATTAAACGGTACATATATATTACTTAATTCTTTCTTAAATAATAGATTTAAATTTTTAATAAACCATATTTTTTTATCTGTTTTTATCAAACCTAACATAAATGCTAAATCATTAGGAGAAATTGATTCCGGTTTAACTTTCCATATTACCTCATTGTCAATACCACCTAGTTGTATTGCTTTAGTACAAGACTCAGAACAAAACCATTCAAGTGGGTTATCAATTCCTAATGGGAATATCTGAGATAAAAATATTCCTTTGTAATCATATTTAGAACCTTCCAATATTTTAAAAAATCTTTGAATATGCTCTACAGATTTAACATTAATTTCTTTATAATCATAAATGTTAGAATTAAAAATGTGTCTTTTACATCTTACAGTATTTTTAGTACCTAAAGCTGAGCACATTGTAGCTTTACCTGTTTCAGTATCAAATATAATTAATTCAACGTGTGAATATGGTCCATTAGTCCATACTCCTATAACCCTAGCTTGAAAAGTAGAGTTATCGTTATTCCAAGCTTTATAAAAAGCTAAATAAACTTTATAATTTTTATTATTCATAATAAATCCTTTTTTTAATCGATATAATTAATCAACCTAAAATAAAAAATAATTGTACACTAAGGAAAGATCCTTAGTGTTATTTAACTAGCGCATTAAATACTTCATTTACTTTTTCTGGAGTAGGGTTTTTAGCCACTTTATTGGCTTCCAATAGAGCTTCGATAGCTTCTTTGGGAGATTTTAAGAATAACGCTTTTACGGCTACTCTATATTCATCAATCATAGCAGCCATTGTACCAGTTTTTTTACTCCATTCGTCATTTTTACTAACAATCATTTTAGCATAATCTTCTATAGTAATACCTAATTTACTAGCACCTATATTTAATATATTCCCTATTTTAGGATCTTTATTTTTTAAATATGCTTTAGCCAAGTTAGTTTTAATATCATATCTTTGTTCTAAAAATAACGATATTTGTTTTTTATTAATAATATTACCTACAGCTGCTTTTTGATATTCGTCTGCTAACTTAGTAGTAATAATATCGAAACTACTTTCGCCTAATCCTATCAATTCTTCAGCAGAAACATCTTCAACAGTAATATCTTTAAATTCTTCCTGTAGTTTATTATTAACATAAGTTTCCATACTAGGAATATCTTTATTATTTTTAATTAATTCTTTACATTCATCTGTAAGCTCTCTATCTTCTAACGGTAATTCCATTTCAGTTATAGTTTTAATTGGCATATAACATTCTGGTTTAAATAATTTTTTACCATTTTCAGTAAGAGTATATACAGCAAATTTTTCATTATAAAAACCTGCTGCATTCATATATTTATCCGCATATTCGTTTTCTATTTCTTTTTTTCTTAATTTAACTTTTTTACAAAGTACTTCGTATTGTAAAGCAGTATAAAAAGCTTTTGGGTTATTATTTTCTAAAGCTTGTTTTAGCTTATTAACAACATTACAAGATTGTTTAAAAGTGTTAATATCCATTGTATATCCTTTAAATAATGTATAGGTTTAACCTATCAAACAATTCAACTATTTTTAACAAGTAATAAATATATTATAACAGAAGAAATTCTTCTGTTATAACGATTATTTTAATTTAAATATATCACTAGTAAACGGTGGGTTTACATACATATCTTTATCAAAGATAATACCTCTTTGAACAGCTCTTGATTGTTTAATAATATCACCGAATTGAACTCCTCCATCAATATCTATATTTTCAGCAGGTAACACAGATATATTATTAGGAATACTAATGTTGCTAATTTCTTTATCTAAGTTAAAATTAAACTCTGTTTTAGCTTTAGACATTAGTAACTCTATATCAGATTCTGTTAAATTAGTATTATCAAAGAACATAACTTCTTTAACTCTTATTGATGTATAGAATTCTTTACCATTACGACCATTAAATTGGTTATTACTAGCAACACCACCTATATACATATAATTACCTCTTAAACCGACATAGTAATTACTTACAGGATTTCTTCTATAATCAACTCTTACTCCATTAACAAACATCTCAGTAACTATATAACCGTCTTCTAGTCTATAATTGAATACAATATGATACCATTTATTAGTTTTAGGCGTTTCAAAGTCAAATGGGTTTATAATTATATTTCTAATACTTCCTTTATTACCGTCAGAATTTCTATAATCTAAATAAAATCTATTCTGATAAATACCAAATCCAAACCCATTTGAACCACCACCATCATTAACTAAAACAGCACTATTTTCACCAGATTCCATACTAATCCAACCAGCTACGGCTATATTTCTTTTTATAGGGCCTAAACCAAATGGACTATCTGTTAACTGTAAGAAATGTTTATTAGCTTTTTCGAATAGCATAACTTTACCCATTCTATAGTCGTCTATAATTTTACCTTTAAATTGTTTAATTCCAACATTACCTTCTGCTGTAATTTTACCATTTTTATCTACATAAACTCTAGCAACTTCTTTTTGATTAAATGCTTTAAATTTATTTTCAATAACATTGATATTCATTTTTTCTGGAATCATATTTTCCATTCCAGTAATAATATTATTTACTTTTGATACAGGTTTATTAATGTAGAAATTATCAACTTTAGTATCAAACTTTTTAAATTCATTACTTAATTCAGTAATTTCAGATTCTGTAAGTAGTCTATTATATACCCTAGCATTAAACATTTGAGCGTTAATAAGTGAATAAAAAGTAGACGTATAATCTATTCTACTCATAAAACTGAAAACATTATTATGTTTATAGCTATTAATTAATCTACCAGCATTTCTATTTAACTTAAATGCTTTATCACCATTAATAAATACAGTATATTCACTTTTAATTAAATCATTAGTAACTGTTATATTATAAAGTTTTTTAGATTCTAATTTTTTAATGTTTATCCAAGTCCAGTCAGCTCCTGCTGCTATTTGTAAAAATCCATTATTTATCGCTAACTCAGAAATTTGATTACCTGCATTATATAAGGTTTCTTCATTACCTACTTTATTAATATCTGGAATATAAAGATTAAAACTAATAGTAAATTTAGAATTTAAGTTAACAGTTACTTCTTTAGGTAATGTCATATAGTCTTGACTAGTATTAGAAAAATTAAATCCAATTAATCCATTATCTAATTTAGAAACAATAGGTTTATTAGTACAATATACTGGTTTACCTGTAATTCTATCAGTTAAATCTTCATTAATTAAACCATGAAATACTAAACCATCAGTAACTAAATCAGTTTTAACAGTAAAATCATCTTTACCACTTGTTAAAGGTTTTAAAGCTTTTGGCTTAACTTTATAAGCTAATTTAATAGATTCGTCTAATTGTAAATTTTCTACTTCCGTTTCAAATGTAGTTTCAACATTTTCGTTAAGTAAATATTTAATCTCTGCCTCATTCAGACTTCTAGTAAATAATTTAAATTGTTTTAAACTACCATTAAAAGACGCCCATTTATGATTACCATTATTACTGTATCCACCACCTATTCCTATATAGTTATTCCAAGTTTGTTTTAATGTTTTAGGAGTTTTAAATGTTTTATCATATACTTTTTCTCCATTAAGATTATGTATGATCATTCTTAAAGCATTAGGGGCATATTCAAAATAACCAAAATACCATTCTTTTTCTTTTAGTCCAGTCCAACCAGAATAATTAAATTCTCCAAAATCATCTCTACCTGCGTGTATGTAAAGACCATAAGCATTACTATATCTAATCCACCAATCGAATCCATTACTTGCTTTAGGTACTCCATCAAAATCATTACCAAATAACACAATGTTAGATGATAATTCATCTATTTTAAACCAACTTGTAATTGAAAATGTAACTGGTATCTTATTAGGAGTTTGTGCGAGTATAATATCGTTTCTAGTTTTAAATGTTAAACAATTTCCTTTTACAGAATCATTATCTATAATGTTAGAAAATACACTGTCAGCATCTATAAGTACATTTGAATTTCCTATATTTAATAAATTACCAGTTAAAGGCATGTTTATTAAACATTTACCATCTTTAAATGGATCAGCTTCTAAATTACCTAATTTAACAATACTAGGTTTTTTAATCTCTACTTCTTGTCCATTAATAAATACTTTACCTTGTCCAATAGGACTAGTAGAAATTAACTTATTATCTTTAAAATCAACAATATCAATAGGAGCTATTTCAGTATTCACTATATCATTATCCATAGAAGTATTTAAAATCATTTCAGCTTCAAAAGGTTTAGCTATAAATAAAGGTTTACTCGGTAAGTTTAAACTTGAAATATTAGCTTTAAATAAATTAAAATACTTAGCATTGTATAATGCATCTATTTCTTCTTCACTTAACTGTCTATCAAATATAGCCACATCTTTCATAAGACCTTTAAAAATTGTACTAGGATGATCGCCAAAAATACCTATTCTATTTATACCAGATAAATATTGGCCTTTATGTTTTCCTCCTCCTACTAACTTGTTATCTACATACAATTTACTTTCTTTTGTTGTAGTATTATGCACCCAAACAACATGTCTCCATTTTTTATCTTTACTAGTAAATGGTACTTTCACATCCACATCGTCTCCCCAGAATCCTAATCTCATAATTCCAGGTCCACTAGAAGATAAAACAAAATGTAAATTTTCATCAGTAGCATCTTTATTGTTACATCCTACAATAGTGGCATGTCCACCTTTAGGCCAGTCATTACCATTTAAATTTATCCAAGCTGAAATAGTAAAATCTCTTTTAGACATATCCATACCATTAGTAAGTTTAATAAATGTATTACCATCAAAATTACCTACTCTACCTTTAACAACTCCGCCAGTATAAGCTGCTGATCTACTTTTAATACTAACATTACCTTTACTATCTACTGATTTATAAAACCAATTACATCCGAGATTATTAGTTAAACTTCTATCAGTATTATTAAACGTAATAGCTAATCTACTTTTATATATAAAATCTACACTTACTTTCTCAACATCTAAATTAGTTCTTTTCTTTTTAATTTTTTTATCTTTATCCATATAAATAATATCTACTTCTTCTCCATTAGGAAAATTATAAGATAAATTTACTAATTTGTTATCAGATTTATAATTAGACACATTAGCTAAATTAATAATTCCTACATTAATTTTACTATTTTTAAATTCTAAAAAATCTTTTTCTCCTGGTTGTTGAATTACCGGAGTTTCTAAATAAACAGCATTTTTCATATTACTTGTAATTGTACCCATTGTATATCCTTTATTATTTATTAAATCCAATTAATGTTTCACTATATCTTTGAAAATCATCATTCACAAATTTAAAATCAAATTCTTCAGAAATATTATTTTCAGGCTGAATAGTAAAATCAAATTTAGATTCCATTTTACCTGGTTGTTTTAATTTTAAAGAAACTGTTACAGGTCCTTTAATTATTTTCTTTGGAACAATAGCTATACCGTCTTTTAATTTTTCAATATCGATATTAGGATTACTACTAACATAATCTAAATCAAAATTTTCTAAATTTTTAAACGGTATAAATGTTCTATTAAGATTTTCTAATTTTACAGATTTAGTTTTAAAATCTATATTCGCACCACTTATTTTATTAACATCAATAATAGGTTCTGGTGTTTTAATATAATCAATAACATCTCCTATTCCATTAGTATAATCCATAATAAGATTAATTTTACTACCATCTATTTTTAATAATTTTTTTACTTTACCACTATCTACAAAAATTTTTCTATTAGGGTTATGTAATTTTTGTTTTATTTCTTCTAACTTTCCTGGATCGTTTTCAATATCTTCTGTTACCGTATAAGGCACATTTAATATATCAGATAAAAACATCTTATCTCCTTTTATAATATAAATTAAACACTATTTGTGCTTCATAACAAATAAAAAAATAGAGAGACAGGTTATTTACCTGCTTTCTCTACTATAATTTTAGCAATTTCCGCTTGTCTATCAACTATTCTATTCATAAAATCAAAACCTTCTTCTTTGATTTTTAAATCAAGGATAGTTTGTGTTTTTTCATAGTAAGCCATTGTTTCATTAACTGCGTTTTCTAAATCTTCAGGAATAACTTTTCTAAGTTCGTCTTCCATTTTATTAGCTTTCATTACGTTTACTATTAAAGTAAATAATCTATAAATCATAGATGTGTTTGCTAATGATAATTTAAAACCATCTGCGATAGCATCTTCCATATCATAAATTTCATCTCTAATATCTTTTCTAATTTGCATTTTTGCATCAAAAGGTCTTTCTTCATTAACCTCTTCAAAACTTTTCTTAACTAATAAACCATCTCTTGTTACTTTTTCTTCTAATCTCATTATACATCCTTTCTATTGTTATAAAAGGAAAGGTAAGCATCCTTTCCATAAAGTTGATTTAATCAGAGCTTCTACTTCCATATCATTTAGTAGAATACCACTTCTTGTTTATTAACTATTTGTTACAGCATTAGCTACATACCAACTTCCATTATTAGCAGAATATCTAATTACAATATAAAACCCATTTACATCACAAGTAAGGTCTTCATTTTTACCATTAATTTTCTTACCATTACCTGTAATTGTAACAGGATTATTTTGTGCATTATAATTACCGTCCATTACATAAATCATATCTTTATCAGATGGATTATTAGGTAATGTTAATTTAAAAGTATCTTTTAAACTATCTACTGTATATCTGCTTCCAGGTACTGCTGTAACATTTTTATCTACAACAATAGGTATTAGACTATCTTCAACTTTAATAGCTTTGTTATTAACAGAATTAATGCTATTCTTAACTTGTGTTAATCCTGTATCTAATTTACTATTAAGTGTCGATATGTTTGACTTATTTAAAGTAGAATCTATTTTAGCAGAGCTTATATCATCTTTAATTTGTTTAATTTCCGCATTAGTTTCTGTTTTTAATGTGTTCATAATAGCTGTTACATCATCTTTAGTATAATATTTACTAAAAATAGCTTCAAGCTTGCTTGCATCACCATTAGCCGAAGAAACTGCGTTTTCTATTTGTTTAATATTTTCAGAAACATATTGTTTAATAGTATCCCTGGACATAGTTTTACTTTCAACAAGTTTTGTAACTGTTTCTAAATCAACCGCATCTTTTTTAATATTAGCTAAATGTATAGCCAAGTTATTAAGTTTAACATTTCTAACTGTACCGTCATCTTCAACTATAACAAAATCTACATTTTGTGCAGTTTCAGTATCTAAAATACTAGCAAGAACTCTACCTACATTAACAATATTATCATTAATATTCTTCCAATTTACTTTATTCATTTTACATCCTTTCTTATTAATTAAATAATACTATAATTTGTTTTATTAAGACATTGATGATGCTATCCTGGTAAGCTATCAAACAAATGCCGATACCGGGTAATAGCGAAAATAATATATCACTTACCTCATTTTTATGTTCTTTTTCTTCCAATGTTAATAACGCATCTTTAATAAAAAATACCGCTATAATTATTAACATTGATAAGACTATAGAAACAACCTTTTCTATAAATACATTTAATACCATAAATGATAATAAAAATACCCAAAAACCATAAAAAAAATTATTTAATTTAGTTCTAGATATTAAATTATCTATGCTAGTTATTAATTTCATAATGTTCATCTCCTTTTATAAAATTCATTAAATAAAAATAAATAATAAACTAATAGAGGATAATCCTCTATTAGTAATATTTATATTATGCTGGTTCACCAGAATCTTTATCTACGCTTGGTGTTGGTTCATTAGTTTCAGTGTCTTCACTTACAGGTTGTTCTTCTTGCATCATTTTTGCAATTTCTTCAGAATTTAACTTAGACATCATTTCTTGTTGTAATTTTTCTCTAGCTTTAAGTTCTTCTTCTCTTTGTTTTTTAGCTTCTTCAATTTCTTCTTTAGTAGGAAATGCTTTTACGATTTTACCAAATACTTCTTCTTCAGTATCAGTATCTTTAAATCCAACTACATTACTATATACTGCTTTAATCCCTTCTGGAGATGGTGCTAGTAATGTTACTACTAATTCATTTTCTTCTTTAGTTTCACCTGTTGAAAAATCTTTTGTTACAACGCCATTAAATACTTGTACTTTAGCTGTAAATGCTTTAATATCTTCTCCACTTCTAATCACAAACGCTTCTACTTCCTCTAACATTTTTTGTTTAATGTTTTCCATTATTCTTCTCCTATATTTATTTACTAGATACTCTAGTTCAGCATAAGACACAATTGAAAAAAAAATATAATAAAAAAAAATAAGATAGGGAACCCCTATCTTATTTTTCGCAATATGTAACTTTACCAACTTGTGTAGGAGATTTACAAATATAAACTTCTTTACTTGTCTTACTTACACATTTACCATCTTTATAAGTAAGACACTTACTTAATTTAAGTTCACTACTAGCACATCCAGTAAAACCAGCAATAGCTCCTATAGCTAAAATAGCAATAATTTTCTTCATCTATCATCCTTTAATATAAACTTTCAATAAAAAAAAAGATATTGGAAAACCAATATCTTTTTAATTATAGACTACCGGAGGCCAACCAAAACAAACCATTTTAATTAAATACTCCCAAAACATATTCTACTGTAGTATTAGCTGTAAAACTATCTGCTTTAGATAATATAGCATCTATTTTATTAACATCTGTTTCTAAATAAACTTCTTGATCAATGATGTCTTGTATTTTACCTCTTATAGCATCTATTAGTAAAATAAATTTATCAACTTCCTCTTCCCATAGTTCTCCTTTTTCAATAATAGCGTTAACTATCGATTCAGAAGTTGTATTATTTAATTTAGCTTCAAGATCAAATTTTTCATAATTACCAGTTTCTTTAGCTTTAAGAGCTAAATTATATTTAATTCTATATCTTTTAATTTGTTTACCTGTAAGATTTCTTTTTTTAGCGATATATGCTTCTGCTTTAGATTGTTTCTCATCAGCAATAAACTGTACTTTATCTTTAAGAAAATCTTTAACTTGTTCCAATAATACTACTTTATCTATTAGATCTTCAACAATTGTTTCATTTTGATTTTCTTCTTTCCATAAGTCGAAACTTGGTCTAATTAAACCATGATCTAATTTGCTCTGACATTCTTCTTTTAAAACATATTCATTTTCTTCGTTAAAAGTATAGCATTCAGGTTTAAATTCATATACTTCTCCATCTAGATCATGAACTACAGCTACATATTCTAAGAAATCTTCACTGTATAATTCATTATACTTTTTTCTAAATTCTTGTTCTAGTACTTCTTGTTTTTCTATCATTTCTTTAGATAGTAACATATTAAAATACTCATTTCCTGTTAAATTATAATTGTAACTCATTTTTATTCTCCTTCAAACTTAGGAAATTCTACAATATTAAAATCAGTTTGTTCTTTAAACGCTTTATCGTAATTAATTTTATTTAGATAAACCCATCTAAATTTTAAATTACATTTAATTAGATTTTCAATATCACCTCTAATACCCTCATCTATCGTATTAAGATAATCACTTAACTTACCATTATCAAAACTAACCATACCATCATTAATTAATTTATCTAGATTCTCTATGTTATTTAATTTAACTCTTAAATATTTATCCATAGAAAAATCTATAAATCTGTCAATTTGAGGATATAATTTCTCAGCTTCTTTTACACCTAATTCAAATTTTTCATTATTTGTCATAATTACTTCAAGTTCTACTTCTTCTTCTGTTAAATTTAAATCGAGTAGAATACTTTTTGCCATTTCTAAAGCAGTTTTTTCATCCCTACCAAAAACTTCTAAAATAGTATCACCACTTTTCTTATTAATAATTTTCATAGTTAATTCCTTTATTAAATAGTTGTTGTTCTTTGAGGTACTGTTAACCCATATGCGTTATAAATTTCAACAGGTTGAACTCTTAGTAATGCAACATAAACTTCAAATGGTTGTCTGCAATCAAATCCCATAACAAAATTAGAAGATGATAAACTATTTGTAGTTCTACTAGTTCCAACGATTGTGTCAATTTTATACCAACCTTGTGGAGCAACGTCAGTTATAGACTTATCTACTATAAATCTTCTAGGCATTCCCTTATAACCAGAATCTGTACCAAAACCTACTTTACCACCTTTAACAATTTTTATATAACCTTGTAATCTTACTTTATTTAATACAACAAGACTACTATCAAAACTAACTGCTAAAAAGAATCCAGTATTATAATATTTAGCTTGCGAACCGTCATATGTTAATTTTAATATATGACCGTTAGAGATTCCTCCCCAACCTCCAGCTAAACCACCTCTGATAATTCTAGGTCCTTTATTATATCTACCATAAAAATAAGGATGATCTTTAGTAGCATTTTCTGGATCACTTGCATAAGAATTACCTTTAGATGGTACATATGGACCTTCGAAACCCTTAGTATATGGATGTACTGCCTCAATTTTAACATTACCTCTAGCATGGTAATGAATAGGTTTACCATCCTTATCTAATTCCTGTACAAAAGAATCTATTAAAAAATTATCTCCTATAGGCGTATAAATAGATTCATTACCACCTATGCCTTCATTTACAGTAATAGCATTATTGTTTCCTGTGCTAATAATGTCTTTCAAAATCATCTTTTTCTCCTTCTTGTATTAATTTATAAAAAAAAATAGATAGAAAATCTATCTATTAAATATCATTATGTAGTAATCCTGTTATTGGCGCATACATAACTTTTGTTCCTATTAAGCATAATTTGCTATTACCATCAACTCTTCTAATAACAGCACTATTATTATAAAAAGCAATAGGACTACTAGTATATCCAACAAAATTAATTAATAATGCTGCTCCAAAATAATCACCTAAATGGAACATAGCTTTAATTTTATTAGTATTTTGGTTAAGACCAGATGTAGAACTAAGTAAATTAGCACCATATCTTAATCTAGTACCAGTAAAATTATAAACTTTTTCATCTGCAATAACTATATTTGTATTTATATTACCACCAGTAGCCATACTATGCGGAGTTTTAATGTAGAACATAAATACCCAATAATCATCTATTTTAGCATCATAATCATTGCTAAGTACAGGATTGATGTATATATAACCTTTATTATTATCTATATAATGTCCTACTTTGTTACCATTTTTTAAACTATCATAATCTACAACTCCTGGTATTTTTTTCCATTCTTTAGTTAAACTGTTATATGCTAATGCTTCAACTGTAATATTTGAATCATTCGTGATGCTAGTAGGGAATAATCCTTTTAATACAAACCCTTGTCCAAATCTATTATGTTTTAAATAAGGCAATTGCGTATCTTGTAGCGTATTTAAAACTGGTATACCATCGACACCAACTTTTTTCCATACTTCAGGATAACCACCTTTGTCTATATCAGAATAATTGCATAATTCTTTCCATTTATTTGTGTCTGTATAATTTTCTTTATCAGGATTAATATTAACAACACCTCTATATGTTAATGATCTATATACTTTATTTTTATCTACTGCTATACATGTCCCTTCAAATACATAGATATTCTCATCTTTACCTTTTGTAGCATCAGCCTCAATTCTTTCTCTAATAGATCTAGGATCACCATAAATAAATGGTATAACATCATAATTAAATGTTTTAGTGTCTCTATTTACAACACCACTAATTTCTACCACTTTCTCACTATTATCAATATGTACACTTCTACCCATTTCATTTATATAACTAGCTCCATATGTGTACCAAGTACCTTTATAAGAACCATGGATATGATATCTTTGAGAATCTGGTGAACTTAATTGTGTAAATGCGTTTACTTTATTGTTCCCTTTATTTTTTATTAATACTGTACCTATACTATATGTTCTACTAAATGCTGAGTCTCTTATAGAATTAAAATCTTCAGTAATTGCGTTATTATTATAACTACCAATAATTGATGTATAAGTTAATTTTTTACTTATAATAGTTGAAGCCACTCTATCGTTTGTCTTACCAGCTTTTTTAACTTCTAATACTTTTCTAAAATAAGGCATATATCCACCACCAATAGACTCACCATTAGTTAATTTATTAACAATATTTCTTATAGTTGTAGTTGTTATATCACCAGAAATAGGTCTTAAATCCCTAATAGACATAACTCCTAATGCATCGTAATATACTCCATATTTAGAATGTGCTACTTTTGTTCTTTTTTGACCAGATCTACTAACAGTATCTTTATTACTAACAGCTACAATATTACCATTTCCATCAAAACCAGCAATTAAATCTGTATTAAAACAATCTTCTATAGAAGAAATATAATTTTCATCTACTTCGTACCATTTTTTAATTTCACCAGAATAATATATCGCTGCTGTTCCTTCTGGGTTAAACACAGGGTGATAAACTCCTTTATTCATTTGTACAAACTCTGCTAAAGGAATTCCTACTCCTGAACCTGTAGCTCCTAAATAAGGTCTCATTAATAACACAATAGCTTCATCACCAACTTCAATATCAATATCTTTATTAAGAATAAGCTCATTTCCATTATAGTTTATATTTCTAATATTTACAATAGTAACAGACCCGTCTTGTTTCTTAATAAGAATAGAATATACTTGATTCTGAATTTGTGTTAAATTTACTTCTTCACCATTAGGAGTCTCTAAAGTAACATAAAAAACTGAAGAAGTTCTTACATTTTTAACAATACCTGTAATTAATCCTTTAGGAGTAAAACTTGCTAAATCGCCATTATTTCCTAATTGACTAGTAGCTAAATAAGCACTAACTGGCATACTAATAATTCTAACTCTTTGAATAAATTGTTGTAATTTTCCATTATGATATCTTAAATTATTAAATTTAAAACTAATAACATTATCTAATTGTTCTTCTGTAAGATTAGATACTTTCCAACCTTCAGGAATATAATTTATTACTTCACCATAACCAACAAATGACTCCCATCCTTCGAAATCAACTTTACTAATACCACTAGGTCTATTTAATATAGCGTCAGCATTATGTAAATAATCAACTACACCGAATGGGAAAATAAATCCTGTTTTATCTACATCATGCCAAAAACCTTCTGTATACATAAATTTATGATTACTTAATCCATCTGTAGCTGCTAATTTATGAACATGGTTAACAATATCTATACCTTTAGGTATATCAGCTTTTACCCTAGCAATAACTTTATCTACTAATTTAATTGTTACATTCTCGATAACAATTTCACCATTTTTATCATAAACACCACCAATTAATAATCTATTTGGAGCTGCTTTTTCTGGTTTAGAAATGATTCTAACATAATATTCATCTGTGCTTTCGTCATAATTAATTACATATTGACCAGATTGAATTTGTCTATTAGTACTAATATTTCTATCTTTATCTTCAAAAACTATAGGCGTAATATTATAGTCTTCTTCACTTCTTAGCCAAACTTGTTGTATTCTATTAGATGCTTTAATTCTAATTTCATACTCAGCACCAGGTATTAATTTAATATTAGTTTTTGTTTCAAGTATAGGAATTAGATTACTTCCTTTAATTTTTACTGCTTTTTTATCTGATAAATAACTTAATGTACCATGACCATTTCTAGCGTACCATCCGTCACTATCTTTATCGAAACTACCATTAATTACCCATTCTCTACTTGTATCGTCGATTAATACTAAATTATCTTTCTTTAATTCTTTGTCAGTATCTTTAGTATTTTTAATAACAATTAAATCTGGACCTGTCCCTGTTAAATATTTATATTTCATTGTACTAGGTCTAACAGCTAATTGGCCAGCGTAACTTAATAATTCATAGTTATCACCATTATGTTCAGTAGTTAAATATCCTATCACTTCTTCATCACTAGCCATACCAGGTCTTCTAGCAATAATAGCTTTTTTTTGTAAAGAGCTAACTAAAAATCCACCATCTTCACGTTGTAAATAAATAGTATCTACAACCCCAACAGGATATCTTACATTATTACCAATTTTTTGGATTAAATCACTATTATTTAAAGCTTTAACTCTTTTACTTAAATTTTCAGCTTGTTTATTAACATCATTAATTTCTTTATCAATTTTCTTATTAGTATTACTAATTGAAGTTTCAAGAGTATTAAAATTACTATCTACTTTTTTATTTAAACTGTTAATTTTACCTTGTAAATCATTTACGTGGTCATCAATTGTTTTATTAATAGCTGCTTTAATAGCATCTACTTCTACACTTTTATAATAATTTTTAAGTTCTTTAGATAACTCGTCTGGAGTTATTGCTGTATCTTGTAATTGTTTAATAGCTGAACCTAAATTTGGTAATTTAATATTTTTAACACTACCATCTTCATCCATATAAATCCACTCTACTTGTTTAGCATTTTTACTATCTAAAAAATCACCAAGTACTTGTGATATATTAATAATATTATTACTAATCGCTTCCCAGTTTAAAGCCATTTTATTCTCCTTGTTCTTTTTTAATTATTGTTCTCACAATCATTTAAATCTTTATTACATTTATTTAGCTTATCTTCTAACGCTCCAACTAATACTGATGCTTTAGCTAATTCTTTTTTAGTAGCATCCAACTCTTCTTTCATATTACCAATTTCATTTTTTTGTAGTCCTACTAATAAATTAGCTTTTACTAATTTTTCCATAAGGTCGTTTACATTAGTCATTTCGTATAACATTTTTCTTAAAGCAGTGTTTGTTTCAAATGCTTTTAAATCTGTTATACCTAATTTATTTAAGTATGCTGGATCTCTAACTAAATCTGAATTAGTAATAACTCTTAATCTACCATAGTTACTATAAGCATTAGTGTCAGATATATACATAACTTTAATAGTATACATTTTACCAGGCATTAGAATATTATTAGGTATTCTAATAGATGTTAAATTATATCTATCATTATTTCTACTCCATACTTGGTTACCTCTATCATCTTCAATAATCCAAGTTGTAAATTTATGTTTACCGATTCCTGAGAATAATTTAAACTCAGTCGCTTTAACATTAAACCCACCTAAAGGAGTACTTCTTGTATCAAAATCAACACTTATTTTAGGTGTAACCACAATAGTGTCATTAAAGTTAAATCCTGTCGCGTGTTTAGTTATTACATTAGGTTTACTCCAATCACTTTCATCACCATCTGAAAAGTGAATCTTTGTCCTACTGTAATATAAATCTTCATCATCTAACGATAGAGATACTCTAATTTTTGTTAAATTATCACTATCTTCTAACGATTCGAAAACTATATTATCATCTTCAAACCCAGGTGTTAGTGATATTTGCCAACTCGTCTTATCGTGTTTGACACCACTACCTGTTTCAATTTTGTCTATTTCTATAATAAACATAAGTTCTCCTTATAGATATGTAATTCATTTTATTCGATCACAACTTATATTTATTTTTTAACTCAACCACTAAATCGCTAATATTTTTATCTGTTATACCAGAAACAGTTAAATTATTAATAACATTAATAACTTTATTTTTTAGTTCTATTATATCATTATTTATATCTTTACCATTTTTATAGTTATCTGATATCTCATTTATGTCAGTCATTAATAATCTTATACTATCTACTACTAACGATGAAAAAACACTATCTGCTACAATATTATTTAAAATTTTACTTTTATTAAGATAAAATTCTATTAATCTATCAACAACAAGTTCATCGTTATTAACAGTATAATATAAAATAGGTTTTCCATTATTAAGTATAAAATGTATTGGTGTAACGTTATTACTTATACCACTTTTACTTCTATAAATTAATTCAATAGTATAAATTATACCATTTGAAAATTTATCACTTCTAACAGTAGCACTTGTATTATTAATTACAGCATTTAAAACTTTATTATCTCCATCAGTTATTCTTATAATACAGTTATCAAATTCATATATACCATTATATTCACTACCTTTAAAAGTATATGATATAATATTACCATTTTTATCTTTATTAGTTATAATATCTACTATTGGTGTAAACACCATGTCATTGCTATCTATTTCTGCTCTCTTAGTTCTTGAAATTAATAAAGGTCCTAAATTAAATTGTTTATCGTCTTTAATAGCTTCTATAAAAAGATAATAATCATCATTAATATTTAAATCAGTTTCTAATAAATAAGTTTCTGATCTATCGTTTTCTTTTTTTAGTACTTCATTTTGTCTATTACTATCTAAGTAAATATACCAATTAATACTACTTACTTTATCTAATCTGCTTATAATAGTTTTAATATCTATAAACATATTACCTCCTATATTTAAAATTAAATATTTAAAATACGCATTAAAACAACTATCTAAGTAAGTAAATACTTACTTAGATATTAAGTCTAAAAATGTTTTAAGATCATCATCTATAGCTACATTATATACAGACATAGTTCCTAGTGTATTAACTATTCTATATAAATCAAATGTATCTTTAGATTTTTTATAATCTAACTTATCTTTTTTATTATAATAAGGATCATATACTAAAACATATTTAACTAAATTCTTACCTGTATATGAAGTAAGAAATGTCATATATGCAGCTTTAATATATTTAATACCTGTAGGTAATTTATCGAAATTGTTTACATAATTAGCAGCATTCTTAATATTCGTATTAGAAGGTGTCCATACTCTAAAGTCATTTACATCACAGAATTTTTCCCAAGGTTTTATAACATTAACTTTTTTATCATCAAAGCTATCTTTAATTATTGGTAAAAGTTCATTACTGTTAGTACATAATATTCTAATATTAAAACCTTTATCTTTAAAAATAGAAAATAATTTCTTAAATCTAATTCTAATATCTTCAGGAATAACTTTATTATCATATAACATAATAGCTATGTCATTTACCATAACAGCATTATCCATATTTATTTCTTCTTTTTCGGGAGTTTCTTTAAATAAGTTTATTTTTTTCTCTCTCGGTTTATTGTAACTTTTATTTTGTTGTTTTTGTTCAGTAGTTTTCTGAAACATGTCTCCAAAAACATCCATAATTTCTCCTTAATATCGGTTTATAGGCTATTCAATCAATGACTTGTACTACTATTTTAGTTAAATCAATAATTTATACCTTATCACCAAAATGGTACTTAGTTATAAAAGAAAGAAAAAATATTTATAATAATTGAGTATATGAAAAAGATATGACGGATTATAAATTAAAAAAGGAAAATTATGAGTAATATAAAAAAAGAAGCAAAATTAGTAACTTATCTTTCAGAAAAAGAAGTTGGGGAAGACATCCACATTGTAAGAGAAAAAGTAATTGATGGAGATGATTTCCATTATGATATTAAAATTATAAAAGACTTTAAAAGACCATTCTGGATTACTAAACCTTTCTTTAGAAACCATAAAGATAAAAAAGAAGCTGAAGATATGGAAAATACAGATATGTTTAAAGCTACTCAAAGCACATTAACTAAAGAAGCCGCTATTAGATTAGGAGAAACATTTGCAGCTATGAAAAATCCAGGTATAATAAAAAATAGTCCTTATATATATGGTCTGGATGTAGATGCAAGAACTATACTTAAATATAAATATCTTAAAAAATACGATACTATTACACCTAATAGATATGCAGCACTGGATATTGAAAAGAATATATTAACAGATGAAATAATAGTAATAAGTTTAGCTAGCGATTATGGAACATATGTAGGGATACTAAGTAAACTAATATGGAAAGAAAAAGAACCATTAACAAAACTACAACAAATGTATGAAGAATATATACCAGATGTAGAAGTAAAAAGAAAATCTCCAATAGAATTTAAAATATTTCCTGATGAATTAGGTATGTTAAAATGGATATTTAAAAAAGCCAATGATTTAAATGTAGACTTAATAGGTGTATGGAATATTAAATACGATATACCTGAAATAATGGATACATTAAGTAAATATGGAGTTAAGATAGAAGATATAGCTCATTATGATAAAATACCATCTAAGTATAAATATTTTAAATTTATAGAGGGACAGTCAGTTAAGAAAACTGCTAGTGGTAAAGCTGTACCTAGAGCTCCTGAAGAAATATGGAATATAGTTAAAAGTTCTACTAATTATTATTTAATAGATGCTATGTCTACTCATAGGTATGTTAGAACTGGTGGAGCTATGGTAAGTGGCGGTTACAGTTTAGATAACATATTAAAAGAAGAAGGAGTAGCACAAAAATTAAAGTTTGATACAGGTGGAGTTAACCAAGGAGCAGAATGGCATATTTATATGGTTAAAAACAAACCATTAGAATATATCATATATAATGTTTGGGATACTATGTCTATGATAGAATTAGATAGAAAAACAGAAGATATGAGAATATCTTTAGATCTATTATTAGGCGTTAGTCATTATGATGTATTTAATAGTGGACCTAAAAGAATAATAGATGCGTTATTCTTCTTCTATTTAAAACATAAAAAAGTGTTAGGTACAAAACCTACTAAAATGGATGATGATAAAGTATTAGGTTTAGATAACTGGATTATAACATTACCAGGTTATAGAATTATGGATAATGGATTACCATTATTATACGAATAAAAAAAGGAGTAAATATGAAAAAACCAATAATAAGAACAAACATAAGAACACACGTAGCAGATAGTGATGCAGTAAGTTCATATCCTAGCGATATAGCTGCTGCTAATGTTAGTAAAGATACTACTCATAGAGAAATAATGGCTGTAGAAGGTAAGACTAAAAATAAATTTAAAATAGAAAATATTAATTTAATGTTTGGACCAATTAATGCTATACAATATTGTGTAGAAATGTTTAATATGCCTACATTAGAAGAATTAGAATCTGTTATAAAATAAAAAAAAATAGTGTAGTAAAGACTACGCTATTTATTACATGTTTTTATTATGTATTTAACATAACTAAATATATCTTTATTACATTCGTCAACATTAGATATTTTTTTAAACTTGTAATTCAAGTATTTTACTCTATTACCTGGAATATCAATTTTATTATATAAAACAATATCTCCTATATCATTATCTAGTGTATCTTTAGATAAATCAAAAGGACTAAGTTCTAATGTTACTGGGTCTAACTCGTAATAATAATCCACGGCATTAATACTCTTTTTTAAAGTTAAAATAGGCCCAACTTCTTTATAAGGTTTATTATAAACATCATATTTAACTTTAACTTTTGAAACAATATCAATTATTTTAAACCTTTCGTTATTGTCTAATTCTAGTTTTATATTTCTACTATAATACTTATTATAAAAATATAAACAAGTTTTTATCTTATTTACTACATTAGAACCCATATCCTCTTCACTTGCTACTGAAAATGTACGCTCACCAGATCTATCACTAAAATACTCATCTACTATAGTTGGGTAATGCTTAATAATTTTATTAAAACCTAATAATTTTTTTAATCTTTTCGCTCCATTTGGATTTTTAACAAAATAACTTTTTACATAGTCACACCTAGCACAAAATCCATTATTTATATCATAAGTACTCAATGTCGTGTAAGGCATGTCTATTTTTATAACGAATACGTTAGGTATTTTTTTACATTCTATGGCTTCTTCTAATTCGTCAATTATAGTCTCTCCTATTTTTGTAAACCTAACAGCTTTTTTAAAATTAATGATGTCGTTAATTTTAAATTTTAATAAATTAATTTCCATTGCCTTCTCCTTTAATTTGTTTTTTGCATTTTAGAAATATAATATTATATAAAATTAAAAAATAAAAGTAAGTAGAATATCTACTTACTTTTTATAACCGTTCACATTTAGAATAATCAGCTTTATACCATTCTTTTTTGCAATCTTCAGTTTTACATTTTATAAATTTACCATCAACAATTTTACCTTTTCTACTATTAATCTCTTTTGCTGCTTCTACTAAAACTTCTTTAGGATTATATTTTAGTTTATCAATAGCTCCTGTACTAAAAATATTAATATCTGCAAAATCATCAATTAACTCTACTCCTTTATGAGCATTAGTAAAATCTAAAGTATTAACAAATTCTTCTGCTTTCTTTCTAGCTTCAGATGACTCTAATCCAGTCATTTCGTATACTTCTTCTATTATGTTTAAAATCTCTACTTTTAAATTAAATTCTTGTCTAGATAAGCCGTTAGCTAAATTAAATAATCTAATAGAAGTATACGGGTCTACATCTTTATCAATAGGAATTGTAACATATTTAACTTCTTTAACTAATACCATAAGATAATCTGTTAATTGATTTAATAAATTTATATTTTCTAAAAACATATAAATAAAATTCTTATTATTAAAAAACCCTATAATTTTATTATTAGTATCTACATAAATACTTTTAATATTGTCTTTATCTATGCTACTTATAAAATCAGTTTCTATGCTACCTGTAGTAGTTATTAAATTACCATTATCGAAATAACTATATCCCCAATGATACTCTATAAAATTGTTTACTCCGTCTAAATTTAAAACTTCATTACTCATTACTTCTCCTTAGTGTTAATTTTTAAGCATAAAATAAATAACAAATAAAAAAAGAAACAAGAGAAGGGCTTAAGCTCTTTTATCAAATCTGAAATTCTTAACTCGTTCTCTCGCTTCCTTTAAATTTTTAGGAGGGTTTTGTTCTCCTCTTCTTTCAAAAGTCCCTCCTTTTTTTATTCCTTTCTCAGGAGTTTTTTCTTTAGGAGTTTCGTCTTCGACTACTTCTCCTAAGCCGTCAAGAAGAGCATCCATTTCTTCTTGACTTACTAGATCCCTTGCCGATCTAGTTTTTTCTATTTTTGTTTTACAAGGAGTTTGTTTCTCCTTTTTAATTTCTTTTAAATGGAGATCATAAAGATCCTCCATTAAGAACTTATTAACTTCAAGTTCTTTAGATAATCTCTCATTCTCTAATCTCAGAGTCTCTTCAGACTCTTTAACTACCTTATAGCTAGTCCATAATCTAGAGTGTCTAAACTCTAGACTTTCAAACTGGATAGACTTATCGTCTAACTCAACTTTTAATTTTTTTATCTCAGCTTCGGCTTTAGCTCTTGCTTGAGCCTCAGCTTTTACTAATTGTAGAAGAGCTTTATCTCCTACAACCACTACCTCTTTTTGAGGTAAAAATAAACTTTTTATCCAGTCTAAAAATTTCATATTTGCTCCTTTAGTTTTTTAATGAATTTTTTATTCTATTTTAGTAACATATAAATAAAAAAAGATAAAAGACAAGGGTCACTTCTTGTCTTTTATTGCTGTATTTGAAACAATTATGTCTAAATCTTTTTCAATTCTTTTTACAATACCGTTAATGAACTCTATATATTCGTTTTCTAATTTTATAAGATCTTCTACGTTTTCTTCGTCTACGATAGCTGCTAGATTATTTATATCTACATTATTAACTCTTAAAATAGATACAAACTCACTTATAACTTTCTCTATTTTACTTTTATCTTTAGTACTTATCGCTTTTAATATTTGTGATTTTAAAGCATTAAGTAAATCATTTCTAATGCTTATAACTAATGCAACGTCTTCAACAAACACATCTAGCTTCATAATTTTAATATCATCGTTAGATAATATATCTATAATTAGTTCTTTGTCTGGGTTTTCTGCACAAATTTTATCACTAACAACTGCTCCTAAAACTAAATTATCAGATTTACCATTAGCTTCTAAAGTAATACTGTTAGTTGGTGTAAAATATTTAATAATAGAGTTACCGTCTTTTTCACCAATTACTAAAGGTATTTTTAAACAAAACGGCGATAAATCTATTTTACCTGTATTAGGAAATTCAACTTCTAATTTATAATCTTCACAATTCATTTTTTCTCCTTTAATTGTTCTGCATTTTAGAAATATAACTATAATTATTAATGGAAATATTTTTATATTAAATCGTCTAAATCTAATTTAACTAATTTAATAGATTGGTCGTGCATAGCTTTCATTGATGCGTTAAGAATAGTACCAGCCATATTAATTACCATAACTGAAATACCATTTTCATAATTTTTAACTTTATCTCCCATACAAGTAGAGCATAAATTAGTATCAGTATGACAAAACATAGGGGATCTCATCATTACAGATTTATTAATAAATTGTTTAACATTCTCTTCTGTAACTAATACTGTTTTATTATTAAATATAACATACCTACCTATATACTGTTTTTTATTTTTATCTGTAATAATTATAGGAAGTCCTACTTTACTTTTACAGTCTTCATTTACTATCTTTAAATCAGCTGTTGCTCTAAGCCCTTGCTTAGCAGCATAACCACCTTTCTGTGTTTCAGCACCCCTACTATAACTAGCAAACCTAATATCGTTATATAGAACGGCTATAGCTTCTTTGTCTTTACTCCAGCCTTCTTCTAAGGAATTTTCTAAATAATGTGCTTTACCATCGTTATATAAGAAATCACCACCATGACCATATGCTGCGTACATTTTCTTTAAAGCTTGTTTAGATTTACCATTGGCTTCTAATAGTAATGTAGGATCATCTTTAGTAGCATCAACTTCATATTCTTCTAATTTCTTATCTATTTCACCAACTACATCCATTCTCTCCATAGCATTTTCACCATATTTTTTCTTAGCTTCAGCTATAAGTTTTTTCTTATAAGCGTCAATGCCGTCTGGTGATTTCATAAGTTTAGGACCGCCGGCGTGAACTAAAAATTTATTTAATCTAGTAAGATAACTAACACTATCTACAAAACTAGTATACTCATCAATACTTATTCTATCTGGGTATTTATCTTTTACATCGTCAGAAACTAAAAGTTCAACTATATAAACATTTTCAATATACGAAACTGTAAATTTCTTATTTATATAAGGTATTTTTCCTTTAAATGTTCTAATTAATAAAACATAATTAGCTATAAATCTACCTACTGTAGTATCTATATCTTCTTTAACACCAGGAAAACTATCTTTAGGCAAATACATTTTAATTTGTGGTTGTAAAATAGCATCTTTGTAATCGTTATCTAAAACAAATAAATCTATTTGCTCTTTATTTTCATCATTTGGTAACTTAACATAAAAAACATTATTCTCTACTTTAACAAATTCATCTTCATAATCTTCTGCTATAATAGTAAACATATCCATTAACCATTGAAATGTAGCTAAGTAATCTAATTTACCAGCTTTAATTAAATAATCATTTAACTTAATTTCATTCATCTTCGTTTCCTTTTATAAAGTTAATAAAACTTACTTTCATTTCTTCAGTAAATGAAGTTTCAATAATATTTTTAACTTTATCTAATACTTTAACGATACCTGATATACCTTTCATATCTCTTTCATAAAACAATTCTTTAATATAATCGTAACTGTTACTTATCGCTTCTTCTAAACTTGTCTGATAATTGATAATATTATCAGTTATTTTAAATAATGATAAATCTAAAATATAACTAAATAATATTTTATCCTCTTCTATAAATGCATAATAATTAACAGTGTCTTTACTATTTAAATATTCTAACATATCTTTAATAATGTCTTCTGTGTGTTTATTTATAAATTCTTTATTTTTAAATAAGTATTTTAAATCCGGACCAACACTTATTAACATACTACCAAACACGCTATTATTAGTAAGATTTAAAATAGTATTATTAATATTCTTTAATAATAACAAATCTTTAATGTCGTAATCAATTTCACTATCATCTATTGTAGTAGACACTAAATCATTAACTTTAATTTTTATAGTATTGAAAAATGATGCTTTAAAATCTTCAATAACATTATAAAATACATCTTCTTTTAAATCGTCTTTATAATAAGATAAAATTCTATAAACAATTTCAATATCTTCAATATTATCATTATTAATTAAATCAGAAAAATAAATAGCGTCAATATCTGTCATATTTTTAACTAGCCATAAAGATTCGGCTACTTCTACAAAAAATCCTATATATTCAGAATAATCTTCATTTACCAAATCATCAGAAACAACTAGTCCAATATTTTCAATAAGTTTAACTATATGCGACAACACCAAATTAATGAATAATAATTTAGACCCATCTATATCTAAATTAATCCTGCTAGAATTTATAAAATTGTAAACATCTAAACTATAATCAGAGTATCCAAATTTATCCATAACTCTTATAGCTCTAATTAAAAAATCCTCATTCGTTCCTTTAAACATATCTCTGATAAAAAAGATAAGAGAATCATTCATATACACCTCTTGTTCTGTTTCGTTATATACTTGCATTTTTTCCTCCAGTATTTTTTATAATAGAATTAATTCATTTGATGGCAATGAATACTAATTAACATTAAGGAGAAAAAGATGAGTCATAATGAAGTAAAAACAGAGAACAAAGAAGCTAGATGGGAAGAACTAACTAACGCATACAAAACAGCAGCACAAACTTACGCTGTGGCGACATCGTATTTAACTAATATCTATAAAAAGTATAAACCTATTATTGATAAGAATCCAAATATTAAACTTATTTTAGATGGTGGTAGTAACACATTAATAGGTATTAAGAAAATGATAGACGGTTTAGCGTTATCACATATCGAACCAGCTACAGAAGAAGATGAAAAAAATAATGTAGAAGTATTTAAAGGTAAAGATGGTAAATTAATGAAATTTAAATCTGGAGTAATAAACGACGAAGATGATGAATTAATAAAATCTGTTATTAAAACTTTAATAGCTTATAGTAATATTTCTGGTAACATCTTTATCGTAACTAAAAATACTATTTCTGCTTTAGTAATAGACTTAGAAAAAGTAATTAACGATATAGAAGACGAAGAAGAAAGAGAAAAATATTTAAAACTTTTAGACGGTGATAAAGAAGAATTGGAAATAGTTGGCAAAGAAGAAGCTAAAGAAGGAGAAGAAGATGGAAAACCTACAGACAAATAAAAAATTATTTAAAGTAGATGAAAAAATAAAAGAACCTATTGGTAAACTATTATTAGATTACCTTAAACAATACTCAGATAACAATAACAAAAATATCAACGATTTAACTTTAGAAGAATTGGAAAAAGAAATTGTTCTTTTTCCATCTGTATTAAATAGTAAACTTGCTGAGTATATTAAAAACTTTGATAATCTATCACCAGAAGAAGTAGATGAATTACCTGATGATGTTAGAATGCTTTTATTAAAACTTGGAGATGTTATAAGCGCTATAGATAACCCATCTAGTACTTATCTATTTGAAAAAGATATTACTAAAAAACCACTGCATAACGAATCAGTAGTTAACGATATAAAATATAACGATAAAGATTATGGTATCAGTTACCCTACAATTAAAAAAGTAAAGTCAGACGCTTCTTTCCTAATGGAATTACAAGAAGGAGTTGGTTTAGGTAAAATGACTAAAATAATCTTATGGAATAGTGGACTATGGTTAACTATAAGACCACCTCAAAATGAAGATCTTATTAATCTTTATACTAAACTTACACAAGAAATTGATTATATTTCTGAGAATACAACTATGTATGGGTTCAGTAATATTAGTACAGTATTCTATAAAGTAGTATGGGAATATGTTGTTAATCATTTAGTAGATAGTAGTTTAAATGTAAATCCTAAATACTTAGCTAGATATATTTCAATTCTAGATATGGATACAATTTTATTAGGAGTATTATCACAATTATTTTATAATGGATTTAATACAACTCTATTATGTAAAAATAACTATGAGTTAGATGAAAATGGTAAACCTAAATGTAATTACAGTTATAAAATAAACTTAGACTTACCTAAATTACTTTGGACTGATACAAGTAGATTAAATACAGAAATGATGTCTATCATAAGTAAGAGAGGACCAAGAAGTCAGAAAATTGAAGATATAAAAGAATACCAAAAACATTTACAACCAAATGATATTAAAACTATAATTACTCTTAATAACGGTAAAGAGTTAGAATTAGAATTAGGTATTCCTAATTTAGAAACTAGTTTTGATAACTCTGAAATTTTTATATTAGAAATAAACAAATTCATAAATAAAAGTTTATCTAGTATAAAAACTGATGAAGATACGGAAACTATTAAAGACAATCTAAAAGGTATGGCTGTTAAAACATTGTTTTTAGGAATCTATAGTCAATATGTCAAATCTATGACACTAGGAACATTTAAAACAGATAAACAAGCTACTATTTTAGAAGCATTGAAAACATTAAGTACTAATGCTACTGATGTTAATAACATTATTAATAAAATCAATAACTTCATTACTAATGCTAGTATCACAACGATCGCTATTCCAGATTTTGTATGTCCTGTTTGTGGAGCTTCGCAGGCAACAAATGAAACAGCGTTTGAAGATCTAGTACCTGTTAATATGGTTAACTATTTTTTTACTTTATCGAAGCTCCGCTTTATGAAACAATTACTAGAAAAAGCAGAGACAAAATAGATAAAAAGATAGATAACATTTTTAATAATTATTATGTTAGATTAAATAATGAAATTAAAAATAGAAAACTATCTTTTTATAAAGAATATATGTTCAAAGATTATGAGTCTCTATTCGATGAAATGTCAGACGGATTAGCAAAGTCTTCAAACTTTGCTAATATAAATACAGAATTACAAGCAGAGCAATATAGACGTAAGTTTACTGAATTCCTTATGCTAGGTAAAAAATTAAACCCTGTAACAGACAAAGATGTCTATATGGGTTTATTTGATGTAATGCATACTGGTAATAAAAGTGACAGTTTAACCAATAGTAAATATCCTAAATTAGCTTTAAACTTTATTATAGGTGAGTTAAGTAAATATTTAGGAATGAGTTATAAAGACTTCTTAAAATTAACTATAGAGGAAACTGATATACTTTTAGATATAGTTACATTAAAACAAGAAAGTATAGAAACAGTAAATGAAGAATTATATAAGGATTTAAATAAAGAAAAAAAATCGACCGATGATCAGTTTATGTTTGGAGGTATTTAATGGAAAATAATATAAACGTATTTAAAGATATTTATTTAGACCTAGACGCTATCTTAGATACGCGTCTTGGTGTTCTTTATACTCTTGACCAAGGTCTATATGAATATTATCAAAATGAAGGAAAAAAAGAATATAAGAATCGTCTCATAGATGAATTTGATTATATACCTAATAAAGTATTTAGGTATTACTATAATCGAAGAAATAAATTTATTTTAAAACATAGTAAATTAACACCATTATTAGCAATACTTAATATAACTATTGACGATATGGTTAGTAAAAGAGTTATGGCTGATAAAAGTATTAAAAAACTTAAAATAGATGTAAACTATTACCCCTATAAATTAGACGAGGATGAGATATTAAAACTAAAAGCTAGCGTATATAGCCAAATAAGTGCTAAAGAATTTGTTATTATAGAATTTATAAGTATTCCTTATGAAGATTTAACATCTAGTTATTGTAATAATTATGGAGTTATGGCTATGTATGATGGTAACGATTGGTTAGACAAAAGAGGGTTATTGAAAGATATTAAAATAACTTTACCATCTACTCATTTACTATTACCTTATTTATTAACAAAACCAATAGTATTTAAATCAGGAGAGACTCTAGAAAAATACTTTAGTAATATTAAAGAATTATTTAGTTACTATATAAAACTTGAATATAATAGGACAGAATTATTTTCAGCAGTATAAAAAAAAATAAAACTAAAGGAGAGAGGTTAGAGATAAACTCTAACCTTTTTCCAATTCTCCCAAGTCTTATCCCTATTAAATAACCAAGCTGTTTCTTTCACATCTTCACGTGAAAGTTCGTCCACAGTAAGTAATAAGTATTTGCTACTTACTCCTAACTCAACTGCTAGTCTTAGAGCATTAGCAAACTTTTTAGCTTGTCTAACCTCTTTAACTTTAGCTTCTTCAAAGTCATAAATGACTTTTTCAATTAACCCTACTGCTAACGATAAGTATTTAAACTCATCATCTGTTAAACTATAGTATTCACAAATATCTTTAAAATAACATAAATAAATACTGCTATTAGTTAAACTACCATCAATTACATCACCGCTTTTATTTAGTGTTACATTTCTAAATTTTACTTTTGACATTTTTGTCTCCTTAAAGACTGAATAGTGTTCATAATTTTCCTACTTTAAAAGCGTACTCTGTTACTACTAACTATTCAAAATTATTTTTTACATTTTAGACATATGTAATCATTATTTCTTTAAAATAAAAAAAAATATATAAGTGAGAATTTTCTCACTTATATTTTAATCAGCACCTTCTACTTTAGCATCATCACTATCGATAAGTTTATCTAATAAATCGTTATTTTCAATTTTACCTTCTAACATCACATTAACTTTATCTACAAAGTTTTTATAGTTGTCTAATTTAAATTTACCTGTTTGTTCATCTACATCTGTAAATAAGTTTATTCTAACTCTAGGTGTAGGTGATTTCTTAGGTAAATATAATATTGAACCTACTACTGCATCTTCTGCTCTAATCTGTCTAGTATATCTAGGGAAAGCATTATTCTTATCTCTAACTACTCCAGCTCCTCTATTTTGGTCTTCTAAGAAAGCTGCTATTTTAGGATATAAATTATCTGCAGTATAATCGATAGGCATAATAGCTAAATTAACTCCACTAGATTTAATAATAGAATATATCTTTCTAGTAGATATCTCTTTATTAAATACATTGTTAATCTCTTTAATAGATATCTTACCTTTACTGTAATTCTCATTAATTTTAAAGAATGCTTTATTAATTCCAGTAATAATATTAAATAAGATATAGTAAAGTATTTCGATATATCTATTATTTATATCTCCTGATCTTTTTTCACTATTAACAGTTAATGCTAAGAAATTCTTAATAATATAAGCTAATAAATCATAGAAATCTTCTACGAATATATTAATTTCTTTTAATTTCTCTTTAACCGTAACATCTAAATAACCATCTAATAATGTTAAATGTACATCCATATTTTCGATAAGTTTATCTATTTTAAACCCATCTCTGAATATGATTTTACCTAATAGTATTTTCCAGAACTTATTCTCATTAGGTGTATTAATTCTTTTAAAGAATGCCATAGTTACATAATCTGGATATAAATCAAAACTTGCTAATAACCCTGCTATAAGATTTTGTACAAAAATGTTGTCTTGTTCTTTAGGAACTAAAATCTTTATACCGTGCGGTCTATAATTGTTAGTTTTGATAATTTTAGGTTTAACACCTATTGATTCATACACATTATATTTATCAGTATACTTGCTAGCATCTTCTTCTTTAGTAAGTATTTTAATATCAGCACCTGCTCTGTTCTTAAATGTGTTCATTATACCGTCTTTATAAAATAAGTATAACGCTAATGGTATCTTATCATACACTCCGCTATTTTTTAATTTATAAGATTTAGCATAGATGTATGATAATCTAATAACTACTCCATTTTTAATATAATTTCTATCTATCCTTTTAGCTGTAATTTTATCTTTTAGTAATCTAATAAAGATTTCATTACCTGTTGGATTAATAGAATACTCAGTAAGTACTGGAGTAATTACATAAGGTGTATCTGATAGATAAATTATACTTCCATTTTCTTCTACATAAGGTAAAGCCATAATTCTAGTTATCTCTTCACCTTTAAGATTAAATTTAAATTCTACTTTATATAAATAGTTTTTAGCTATATCGTATCTATTATTATTTAAATCAAATCTATATTCTTCTTCCGGAGTAAGAGGTCTATAACCTTCGTACACTAATCCTATATTAGGATTAAGATTATTTACATTATTTCTAATAAGACTATCTATAAATTCTACTGCACCATAAATAGATTTTTTAGCTAATCCCTCTATAATATCTCTATTAATTTTTTTCTTAGTACCGTCTAGTACATCTCTTAAAATGCTATTCATTTTGTCTCCTTTTTTTATAATAATTTTAAAACATCTTTTATAAAACCAAATGCTGAACTAACTTGCTGTTCTTCTGCTCTCATTTCCTTTAACTTAATCTCATGTGTTAGTTTCCTTTCAGATAACTCTACATCTTTCTCTGCTTTAGCTAAACTAAGATCATTTGTATACTCTAAAGTTTTTATATCATTGTTAAACTTTATTTCCATCTTAGTCAAATCTATTATGTCGCGATATTTTTCATACGCAATTTTTCTTATTTCTTTTTTAAGATTTATTTCATCATTCACCTTACTTTCTAATCTATCTTTTGTAAATGATGCTAATTTATTACTAGTTGTAGATATGTCATCGCTTAAATCTCCTAAAAATCTATTTAACCTATGCTCTTTACCATCAGTATCTAAATATAATCCTTCTGGTAAATCTTTATTTTTCACAATAGGAATTCTTAATTTAACTTTTTCATCTATTTGTATTATCTTACTATCAGATGGTGTAATAAAATCTACATAAAATAATTTTATTGGTAATCCTAAATCGTTACTATTAATTTTGCTTTGTTTATTACCATATTCATTTATGTCTTTTATTATAATAAAACTATCAACATTAAATACTTTATATTCATTTACCACTTTTTCAGGTATGAAATAAATTAATCTAATATTTGCATTAAATCTATAATTTTCTTTTATCTCTGTTAACTTATTTATATACTCATTATTGTTAGTATTACTATAACCTAACTTTATATATAAACTAATAAACTTATCTATGGTATCTATATCAATACCTTTATAATAAATAGTCTTTATAATAAAATATCCTTTATCTGGTAATATTTTATTCATCTCTGGTTTGTACATAAACATATGTACTAAATCATTATCCATTAAATATATTTCACTATCGCTAGTTCTATAAAAATTATATCTAATATTCGGATATACAACATCTTCGTTTTCAGAAATATTACTTCCTCTATATGAATATAGAGTATCGTCATTCACCATTTCTGTATCAAACATTCTTTTAATTGTCATTTCTTCTCCTTTAAATTTATTCTTGCAGTTTAGTAATTTATCTATGAGAAAATATTGAAATAAAAGTTTACAGGTTTTTACCTGTAAACTTTATTATTTATTAAAGAATAATTGAATATTGTTTTTAGCTACTGGTGATAAACCTTGTGTTGCTTTATCAATATTAATTTTTTTACTAACATTAACTACACCATAATTACAAGTTGCGAATATTAAAGTAACTAATGAATGGAATCTAGTAAATTCGCCAGCTCCCCATTTCCAAGAACTATCGTGTTTTAAAAATGTTACTTCATTAATATTATTATCTTTCATAGATTTACACATTAATGTTAAGTAGTATTTAAATTTAATACTAAATTTAGAGAAATCTTTTTCTTCTAAAATATTTTTACCAGATGTGTAAACACTATAATTAAATCTAACATATTCTTCAGGATTAACTGCTTTACCAATATTTTCAGCGTGTCTAGCCATAACGTCAGCGAAAGGTTTTAAATCGCTATATTGTCTACCTAATTCAACAACTTCTTTAAAATTAGCTTTAGCAATTTCAGCATTCATTTTTGAATGTTTAGGAAGCCCTTTAAAAAACACTTTTTTATCAACACCACTTTTAATATCTGACATACTATCAGTACTTGTATTTAAACTTGTTTTTTTATCTTTAGCAGCATTTACTTTATCATTACTTATTGTTTTACCGTCATTTGCTTGTTCAGCATCTGGTTTATTATTTACATTAGTTTCAGTAGTTGATGCACCATTCTCAGTAGGTTTAGCAGTTGTGCTGTTTGCATTAGTACCAGTACTATTTGCTTGTTTAGTATCAGTAGAAGTAGTTGACTTATCTGTACTAGTTTTAGCAGTAGCTGGTTTAGCAGTTGTTGTGCTACTTGTATTAGTATTAGTATTAGTAGTTGTCGATTTAGTATTAGACGTACTATTTGTATTAGTGCTAGTAGTTGTTTTATCTGTACTAGCATTAGTATTTGCTGTTTGAGCCATTGTTCATCCTTTTTAATTAATTTATTTCAATACAAATAAAAATAGAATTAGATAGGGAATCCTATCTAACCTAATTCATTAAGATTGTGTGATATATACATTTTTTCCAATAATGTTTTCAATGTCAGTAACATTAAGAACTGCAATAATTGGTAAATTAATATAGTGTAAGAATCTTGGGAATGTACTAATTTCTGTTCTAACACCTTCACCAATTGTTTTCTTAGTATTAATTACTAATTCTGGAGACCATAAACATACACCGAAGTTTAATGGATCGATATCTTTATTTTCATTACCATTTCTAACACCTAATGAAATAATAATTTTATCTTCCACAGATGAGAAAGGAGTTCCAGCATAGTTAAATCTTAAATCTCCAACTAGTTCTTGTTTAGTGTCACCAAATAAGTTAAGTTTAAGTTTAAGACCCATACCAATTAATACGTCAATTGGACCAGTGTAACCTAAAGTATCTCTTGCAATTTTGTAATTTGCTTTAAGAATCATATCTGTTACAATAAGTTTAATTTTATTAACAACTGCTGTTCTAATGTCAGTTAATCTTTCTGTAGATTTAATACTATCTACTAATGTAGAAATAGTTAAGTTATCTTCGAAGAAATAGTTATTAATAAAGTATTGACTTAATCCTTGGATTTTTTGGTTTGGATTAGCTCTCATATCGTTTACGAAATCCATAACAGTTTTAACACCATAAGCGTTAAGTTTCATTCTTGTACCCATTACTTGTCCGATTAGGTCTGTTGGATCACCATCATCACCAATTACAACGGCAGGTAAAATTTCTGTAAATCCATTTCTATATGGAACTGTAACTACTGCAGTTTGTTTTCTAGTTAATAAATGAATACCTTTTCTTTTTGCATTTGCTAATGTAGCGAAAGCTTCTAGAACATATCCACCAGCTTTAGTTGTAGCAACAACATCTTGAACTTTTTGGTAATCATCACTAGCAGAATCTAATTTAGCACCACTATCAGTAGTAATTTCTTTAATTTCTACAGTATTTAAGTGTGCAACAACGTCACCAAGTGCAACATTTGCATTAGCAGTTAAACTTAATTCTAAGTTAACATGTAAATTAGCTGGTAAGTTAGCCATAATTTCAGAATCAACTTCATTACCATTAGCATCAATAGCTTTAGTAGACGGAGTTAACATCATAAAGTTATCATCGTCGAAGTTAAGAACCATTTGTTTATTAGTTCCAGTAATTGTTTCATAGAACCAACTATTTCTATTTTTAAGGCTAAATCTAAATGTTTCAGTAACATCATCACCATTAGAATTTTTACCAGTCATTCTTACGAATACTTGTTCTAATTTAATAGATTTGTTAATTCCATCAGTAAAGTCTGCACCACCTTTAGCTAGCATACTATCATTTTGTGCTAAACCAACTAAACTCATTCTTTTACCAAATACTAATGGAGATGTAGTAACTTCTTCACCATTATATTCAACTTTTTCTTTTACTTCATTAAAGAATTTATCACTGTTTTTATCTCTCCATACTGGGATTAATCTGATATTTTCAGTTGTTAAAAGTTTAGTATCAGTAACAGCTTTAATTAATGGACTTTCATTAATTTTATCACCTGCAGGTGAACCATCAACTGTATGTTTATATTCTTTCCAGATATTAATTAATCTAGCACTAATTCTAGCACCAGCTTTAACTGGGTCAATTGTAACCATTGGGAAGAATAATTCTGCAAATTCATCTTGTTTTGGTGCAAATGCGTTATATACAACATTAAATACTAATGAAGTAGAGATATTTTGCATATCGAAGTACTCAATACCTACATCGATAGAATCGTCCATACCATATCTATAATCTGTAACGATATTATCTTCTGTACCTGCATCAACTTTTCTTTCTTTACCATATAGAGCTTTAATAGCTGAAGTACCATCAATTGCTAATGAAGCAATATATTCACTAGACATAATTTGTGCTGCTGTAAAATCTTCAGAACCTTCACCTACATTACTAATGCTTTCAATTACTGAACCAATACTAGATTGTAATAAATCTAAACTAGGTTCTGTGCTTAAAGCATCTTCAATACCTCCAGCTAAAACAGCTTGCGTAATTCCTTTTTCATTAAACACGGCTTGATCAAGATCTTTTCTTTGATTTAAATTCTCACCGAATTCTTTCATTAACGTTTCAATGTTTGCCATTTTCTTTTCTCCTTATAAATTAATCGTTGAATTATCAAAATATTAAACCTCGTTTAATATTAAATTAATCTACGAATAGAATTCCATATGATTTATTCATATTTAAACCATCTGTATCTATAATAACATCACCTATTCCAGGTTGATTAGCTATTGTATTTTTAACTATATCGTTAAATATTAACCTTATTACTAAATATGAACTAACAATAAGATTACCATTAGTTAATTTTTTACTATATAGTCTATTAATTAATTCTGAAATTGTGTTTACTAATTTTAAAGTTTTATCTTGGTCTACTACTACTATCAATAAAGTACCATTACTTATAGGAATAGTATAAGTATCTTTAAATATATCTATTATATCATCGTTATTTCTATCTTCCATAAGTCTTTTATAAATAGTTAATAAAGTAGTATCGATATATATGTCATCAGACACTTTACTGTTTTTGGTTACTGAGTCAACTACAACATCATCATAGCTACCATCAAGCACATTATAATTAGTATTTAATATTTTATTACCTAAATTTGTAACCCTATTAATAAATTTAAAAATATTATCATTCGCTTTAAGAGCTAGTCTGTTTAATCCGTATAATGAAACAAACATATTTAACCCATTAAATAAATTTAATGTTTTAATTTCAGAAGAAATAACTAAATTTTTAATTTTTATTTCTATATCATCATTTATTAAATTACTGCTAGCAGCTCTAATAAGAGGTAAAAATTTATCCATACCTTTATCAGGTATTATTATAGTTCCATCTACCGCCATTGTATATCCTTTATATTAATTTATTTTTATTAATTTCAAGAAAATCAATACTGTGAACTAAATAATAAAGAGTAAAGAAAGTTAAGGAGATATTATGGATAAATTAATAGTATTAACTAATATGGTTATATTGTTATTAAAGAGTAAAGATGAGTTAACAGTAGAACTTGGAAATGAATTATTAGAAAATATTAAAAGTAAACTTAAAGGATTTAATACTGGAGACATTATTAAAGATTTAGCAGGTATTATTGAAACATTAATAAATACTGATGTAGAAGACATAGATGGTTTCATAGACAACCTAAAATTAACATTATCTAATAGATCAGATATTATAGCATTAATAGCTAAATATAAAAAAGAAGATTTAACAAAAAATACTAATTTAAGAAAATATTTAATATCTACGATTAAAGATTATTTAAAAAGAGAAGAATTAATAAATCTATTACAAATGAATTTATTCAGAACTAAGACTACTACTAGCTATGCTATAATAGAGCAGAATATAAGCAATATGATAGAGTCTTTTCAAAAATTATCTACTCTAAAAAAACAAGACACTACTGGTGTAGTTGAAGAAGTTGATATAGATGCTGATGATGGTGTTCTAGACAATATTGTAAAAAGAATTAAACAAAAAAGAGATGATAAGTTTATTTATCAATTAGGATGGAGTTGTATAAACGAAATGACACAAGGTGGTTTAAGACTTGGAGAATTTACTACATTTGCCGGTTTACAACATAACTATAAAACAGGTTTTACATTAAGTGCTTTTACACAATTAGTAACTCTTAATAAACCTATAGAAAGAATACCAGGTAAAAAACCGTTAGCTGTTCTTTTTAGTTTAGAAGATGAAAATGAGAATGTGTTTGAATTTATATATAGGTATTTAAAAATAACTTATGATAATGAAGTTATCAAAGACTTTGAAAAAATAGATGATAAAGAAGTAGTGAATTATATTAAAGAAAAACTTAAACAACAAGGATGGAGTGTTAAAATAATCAGAATGGATCCTAACGATATAACTTGGATGGATATTAAAAGAAAAATGGAAATATTCCAATTAGAGGGTTATGATTTACAAATAGTATTAATAGACTATTTATCACAAATAAGAAAAGATGGTTTAGCACAAGGACCAGCTGGTAGTGATTTAAAAGATTTATTTAAAAAAGCTAGAAACTTTGCTAATATTAATAAAATACTATTTATCACGCCACATCAATTATCTACAGACGCTAACCAATTATTAAGAAACCAATTACCACCACTAGAATTTGTAAAATACATAGCTAATAGAAACTACTACGATGGAAGTAAAAGAATAGCACAAGAGATAGATTTAGAGCTATATATACATATTGCTACAAAAGATAAAAAACCTGTTCTCACAGTACAAAGAGGTAAACACAGAGGACATCCTAATATAGATGATGATAAAAAATATGCTTTATTAGAATTTGTTATTAAAAATAACGCACCTATACCTGGAGAAGGAGAACATCATAATCCTTGTATTAAAACATTAAGTGATGATTTAGACTTGGATATATAACTACTATTAGTAAGGATCCCTTACTAATAGTAACTATACTTTTCTATCTAAAAACTACATAGATATCTTTACAATTTTCATTATTTTTAACACTATCATAAGCAGTATAAAATTTAATAAAATCTGTATACGAATCTAACACAGACTTATATTCACCATTTTCTTGTTTTTCTTTATAGTGTATAAAATACACATCTTTATAAAGACAAGTAAGAAATAATTTACATATCTCAAATATTTTCATATCTTACTCCTATTGATTAAAAAAAAGTAAGAAGTGGATAATTTATTATCCACGTCTAATACTTAATTATTTGTTGTCGATTGGTCTCCAGAAGTAACTTAACATAGCTTTAGCTGATTTAAGTTGGTCTGCATATTTTTTAGCATCGTCAGCACTAATTTGTGCATCATAAACTTTACCAGTTTTATCATCTGCATTTCTACCTACAGTAACAGTAAAGATTTCAACAATGTTTCCGTTAGCATCATTGTAGTAAACAACTGCATCACCATTCATAACGTCACCAAATGGAACTTTAGATAATGTTACAGTGTGTTTATCAGAAAGTGTTAAATCTTTTTCGAATGCATATACAGGAATACTTGCTTGTACATTTGCAATTGAATTTTCAAGAGCTTGTTTATCAGCAGCTTGTGCAGCGATAACTTCTTTAATTCTTGCTTCAACAGCTTCTAGTGTTTTATAACCGTCAGATGCTTTACCAATTAATGCGTCAACTCTACCATTTACAGCATCAATAAGTTTATCAATACTTACTTCTTCATTTTTAAAGTAATCAATAATTTCTTTAAGTGTGTCTAAATCTTCTTTAGCTCCACCGATAAGTTTTTCTACAGCAGCACTAATTTTAGCATCTACTGAACCTTCAGTTTTAGAATCACCGTTTAATACAGCAACTGCATCTTGTAATTTTTTAACATCACCAGTTTTAAGAGCGTTAACTAAATCATCAGCGTGTTTTTTAGCGTCAGCTACTCCGTTATTAAGGTCAGTTCTGATTGTTTGTAGTTTACTATTTACATCATTCATAGCTGCATTATGTGTAGTGATATCTACTTTATTTGTGTTAAGACTTTTAATACCTTGTTCTTGATTTAAATCCTCTAATCTTAAAATTAAAGCCATTGTATATCCTTTATAAAATATTAAACCTTTTTTAGGTTCATATTAATATATTTAATTTTTAGTTAAAAAAAAAATAATACTAAAAGTATTAGCTAGTTAACTAGCTAATACTTTAAAAAACTTAGGTGCAGTAACATCCCCATTTACATATTCGTAAATAACAGATAATAGATAAGTTCCTTCTGGATTCTTAAATACTTCTTTAGGAATATCGAATATAAATTTATCTTCTTTAGTATTGTATACTGTTATAGGTTCTCCTGCTCCAACCATTTTTAATTCTACATAAACATTTTTAATATCATCAACTGGATTAAGCTTAACAACCATGCCATTATGTGTAGCATCGTCTACTTCTAATTTAGAAATAACTTTAGCTACATTATTACCAGGAACATATATTAATTTTTGTCCTAATGGTGAAATATCTCCAGATGTAGATTTATGAGAAGCTTTAATTAAATAGAAATTATCGCTAGGTAATTCTATAGCTGAAACTAAATGATTAACTAAATCATCAGTATTATCTAAACTACTATATAAAATATTTCCATTTAGGTCACTAATGAAATAATCTGTAGATTCGTGTCTACTATTACTATTAGTAGATAATGGAGAAGTTTTTATAGTAAACATAGTAGAAGGTACCTCAGTAATTGGAAAGTCAATATTAATTTCAGGTTTAGCTATAACGCTAGGTATATCCATATCTAAGTCTATTTTATCTAAATCTTCAGTTCTCATAATGTCTATATCAGACCAATCAGATGGACCAGTATTCATAATAACTCTGGCTCTAGCATAATAAACTTTATCAGGATCCAACGTTATATCAAATAGAATACTAGTTAAATGTTTTTTATCATTTCTAGATTCTTTAACAATAGAACCTTTTCTAAAATATTTATCTGTTGCTATTTGCCAGTCAGAAGAATCGTGTGTAAATCCTTCAGGTATATCTAAATTTTTGAACATTAACACTATCATTAATTACTCCTTTATTTTAGTTAGAATTTGCATACTAGTTTTAAAACCAGTAAGTCCGTTTTTCAAATCTAATTTTTTCATAGATTCTTCATCAATAGTTAGTTTAATTTTACCATCAGCTAATTTAGGACTAACCATACATTTTATAACAATTCTTCCTAAATCATCATAACTATATATTGGAACCATAAAATCTAATATATCTATAATTTCATATCCAATATCTATCTCACCGTCAATACCTATATCAATATCTTTTACTGTAATAGGTATTTTAATCCTAGAAATAATATCATTTTTTACATCATTAAGTTTATTATTTAATTCGTCTTTTAATTTATCTATTACCCCTGACTTTATTAATATATCATTAACTTTAGATTCTAAAATACTATCTGTTCCTGAAGTTAATTCGTCATATTTTTTTATTAGATTTAATAATTCATCTATTTTATTATTATCCATGCCGGATAATGATTCTAATACCTTATTAAGGTCTTTAATGTTTAATGAATCTAATGTATTAATCTTTTCTTTTAAGCTATCTATAGTAAAAGATATGTCTTCCATAGCTACTTGGAACTTTAAAGTGTCTAATTTTTTATTTAATTCCTCTTGGACTTTATGTATTTCTTCAAATATAACAACGCTTCCCATATCTATCTCCTATAATACGTTAAATTTATTTTACCGTTATGATTTAAATCGCCAGTATAAAATTTACGCCCATAATAATATTCTACATCATCTAACATAACAATTGTACCATCGTCTTTTTTTAATATATAATCGCTATTTAAAAAATAAAATTTATTATCTATAAGTTTAAAATCATATTCTAATTCAAACATACCTTTTCTAACCTCTACTGTTTCTTTTACTAAATTACCAAAAACATTATCAACGGCATTTAAATTAATTTTACTATATAAGGTATTTATATTTGTCTGTATATCTACAATCTTCATAACCCTCTCATCTATTTCTTTTACTATATCTTTTCTCTGATTTAATTCATCTAACGTTTTAGCTAAATCTGGTTCATTATCTTTAATAAAATTAATTAGATTAAAAACAGCTTTAGCATAAGTCATATCCATAAATTCACTTATAACTTTGGCTGCTTCATTTATACCTGCTTTCTCTCTAATTTTCTTACTTAATTCATCTATGGATAAATTAGTATTTTTTAAATCTTTACATACAGCAGCTATATCTTCTGCTTTAAAATATAAATCAGCCATTGGCTCTCCTTAATGCATTTTTATTCATTTGAAATCGAAAAAAAAAAGAAATACACTAATCCTAGACAGGATTAGTGTAGTTTAAGTTCATTATGTTAATAACTCTATCCCTAAATATATTTAATCTATCTTTATGATAATTATTATGTTTAGAAATATTGTTAGCATACATATAAACAAATCTAACTCGTTTATCTTTTAATCTTCTAAGTCTACCTAAAGATTGAATATTGGCTGTAGCTGATTTAATCATAACTGTTTGTACTACAGTAATCAAGTTAGGTATGTCTAAAGCAGTACCTGCTGAACCTAATGTAGATATGATAATATCTGATTCTTCAATTACCTTATAATCATCCTCAGCAGTATACTTATTTATTTTAAGACCTTTTATTCTCTTTCTTAAATCATCTCTAATAATACTACACATATCTACTGTATAAGCAAATATTATACATTTATCTCCATCTTTCCTAAATTTAATATAAAATCCATTAGTTATAAAGTAAATTAGATTAAGATAATTTTTAAGAGTTGTTTTTCTTTTCTTAATTTTATCTTCAAATTTACCGTGATTATAACCAAATTGATTTTCTGCTCTTAAAGCTTTCACATTAGTAACCTGGTAAGATATAGGATACAATTCTATATACTTCTCATATTCTATAATACCTGATAATCTATAATTATTAGGTAAAAAGTAATTTTGTATCTTTTGTTCATTTTTATTATTACTAATAAGAGTAGCGGTTAAAGCTAACATAAATTTAGGGTCTAGTACAATAGTTAGATTAAATACATTATGAAACTCTTGATGCGTTTCATCAGAGACTATAGTCTCTATTTTTATTCTTCTAATAAAATCTTTAGGAGAAATATCAAATTTAAATTCTTCAGTTATACTTAAATAATTATCTACATATCTTTTCATAGTAGTTAACGAAAATATATAGCATTTATATTTATCTAATTCTTCTTTAGGGGCAGTAGATAAATATCTTATACTATCGCTTCCTTGTACTACATATATTTCTTCCTTTTTAAGATTAGTATATTTTAATAAATCACCAATCCATTTTTCTATATATGTGGCTAATACAAGTAAGCCAAATTTCTTTTTTCTTCTAACTACTGAAATAGATGCTATTAATGATTTACCATAACCTGTGTATAAATCGACTAAAATCCTAGGAGTTTTATTATTCACGATTGCTTTAATATATTCTTCTTGATAGTCTCTAGGTATAAATTTACTATCAATATTAACACCTAATAATGCATCTGCTTTATAATCTTTATTTTCTATAACATTTATTTTAAATATACTACTGTATATATTAATAAATTGTTTAAAATAAGTGTTTACAAATATTACTTTTTCATTTCTAAAGTCTATTGAAAAAAATGATTTTTCCAATTCGTAATTAGTTCTTTTGGTTACCGGATCCCTGTTTAACCTATAAAGAGAAAATTCTTTTATAGATTGTTTTATTTTATTAACCATATCTATAAAATCTATCTTCGCAGGAACAACAGAGAAAGATTGGAAACCTTTCTCAATTTTAATTTCTTGCATCTTTTATACCTTCATAAACTTTATTATAATAATCAACAACTTCATTAGGTTTAAATAAAGCATCTAATGGATGGTCTATTTTATTCTTTGTCTCTAACATATAAGGGTTAAAGATTTTTTGTAATAATCTAGACCAACCGAAACTTCCACCTATACTTCTATAGTCAATAGCATATTTAAGACCTACTAAGTCTAAATATTTACTATTTCTACCTAAGTCAAAATTATTCTTATCTAAATCAAATACTGTAAACCCATAAACCATCATTTCTATTTGTTTAATGTTTATGCTTAATTTAGTATTAAGTAAATCGAATATTTTTTGCACAAGTACTTCAGCTGTAAATTCAGAAGTTCTTCTACCTTCTTGTAAAACATATTTTCTTCTAAATGCTAACGACGCAAATTCTTTAGCTAATATGTTAAAGTCAAATTCTGATTTTTCATATTTTAGAATAGGTGTTTTTCTAACACTAATATCTGTTATATCTATTACATAGTTATCTTCTTCATCGATAGTATAACCGTGTTTCTTAATATAGAATAAGAATGGTAATGTAAAGAATCCTCCTCTATTCCCATTTTTAATTTTAATAGGATATTTTTCAGATTCTTCACCTTTCTTAATTTCTAATGTAAACCCTAGGATACGAGATATTTTATTAATATTTACATTAAGTAAGTTAATAGTTTCTAATCCTCTTAATCCTAATACTTGCCATTGAGGTATATGTAATAATACTCTTGTTGTTTTCTTACCTACGAATTGAGGTTTAATATAAATTTTATCAGAACCTTTAACATTAAAGAATTCAGATGTTATTTTATCTAAATTAACTTCTGATGCCGCTGCTGATTTTAATAAGTGTTTTGTAGAAAGTAATGATTGAGAAATAACTTTAGTAATATTAGTACTATTAATATGTCCTAAGTTACTATGTTTAAATAACCCATAAGTTAAATCTCCATAACAAGCACTACATACTTGTTTTTTGTTTCTAAGTTTACAATGTAAAACACTTCTTAATTTTATGCTAGTTCCCTCTAAATGTTTATGGTCTGGTGTTATAACTTCCCATTCATTATTGCTGTTCATATATCTACTACCAATGAGATTTTTTAAATCACCTCCATAAGTAAGATTACCATTTTCGTCATATTCTTTACCTCTAACGAATATCTCCATATAATCTGTATTACCACAATCTGTATGTACTATTTCCTCTACAGGCATAGTAGCTAATTGAAATTCTCTAGCATATTGTTCAGATTTTCTAATAGCATTAGTACTCATAAATAATGCTTTAGCACCTGCTCTAGATTCTATCAATGCTTCATACATATTTTTAAATCCTAATGTAAAACTATTTACCATAGGATGTTTAAATATTCTACTATCAATCTCTGTTAAGAATCCTCTTGAACCAAATAACTGTCTAAGCTGGTTAATATTAACCATACCAGACTGATAAACAAGAGTCATAATGTTATTTGCATATTTACCCTCTTTAATAATTCTATCAAGAGTTAAATAACTTTTTTCGATATTATCCTGTGTAGGCTCTTCGTTTACTTTTTTAACAGATTCTAATATTTCTTCATCTAACGCTATAGGTAAAATGTTAGATATCTCAATTCCAATATCATAATCTTGAATTATGTATACAAATTCATTTTGGAAATAGTTAATTGTTTTATACATATCTTTTAATATATATTTATATTCAGTATGTAAATTGTTAGGTTCTAAATATTCTTTAATAATTCTATAGTAAAGTATAGAATATAATTTAAGATAAGTACCTGATGAAAAATAACCATTAGTGTAATAATTACTAATAAGTATATCTGGTAATATTCTTATTTGCCAGTACGGTAAAAATTTTGTTAATAAAACAGATATAATAAGTTCTTTATGTGGTACTACCATTTTAGTACCATCTTCAAACTCTATTTTTAAGTCTGTTTTTAATCTAATCAATTCTTCAAATTCTAAACTGTACACTGATCTAATTTTTACTGCTTTCACAATATCTCCTTTTTGTTTATTCTTGCATTTTAGAAATATACCTATAAATTAAATTAGAAAAAAATAAAAAAAAATAAATAACTGAGTTATTTAACTCAGTTACTATTAAATTTATTGTACCATTTATTTAGTTTATTTTTGATTACTTCTTTAAACTTTTTTTCATCATCTAAATTATGAAATAAACCATAATTTACTGATATAATATCTGCTACTTCTTCTATTACTTTCTCTCCAGTACCTTCAGCTGATTTTAAAGCATTAATATCTTCTAAAACTCCTTGCGTTGCTTCTTCAATTTCTTCTAGTAATTCTGATACTTTTTCTTTTAATACATCAGCTACTGATGTAAATTTACCATCTTTATTTTCCATTATTAATCCTTTATAATAATCCATTACTTAGAAAAGTAATCGTTGAAATTTGTCTTATATTCTACTACTTCTCCATTACTTAATTTACAAGAAATCTTCTTATAACTATAATTATCTGTTTTTAATCTAATTAATTCTTCGAATTCCAGACTGTACACTGTTCTAATTTTTATTGCTTTCACAATGTCTCCTTTTTGTTTATTCTTGCATTTTAGAAATATATTAGTATATAAAATTAAAAAACAATATAGTAGAGTAAGTATTAACTTACTCTACTACAACTTACCGTTTATATCCATTCTACTAAATATTAATTACTCTCATCTATACATAACTCTAAAAATTAGATTTTTTAATTATAATCATTCTTTATTAAATTTATTATACCATTTATCAATTTTCTTTTGTAACGTTTCTTTAAATTCTTTTTCACCATCTAAGTGGTATATTAAATCATAAGCTACTAATATAACATCACTTACTTCTTCTATTATTTTTTCTCTACTACCCTCAGCTGATTTTGAAGCATTTTTACAATTAACATATTTTAGAACTTCTTGTGCTACTTCTCCAGTTTCTTCTGTTAATTTTAATGCTTTTTCTTCTATAGTAACTTTTAATTTCGATACTTCAGCTACTGTAGTAAACTTATTATATTTAAATATTGCCATTTTTAATCCTTTACAATAATCCATTGTTTAGAAAAGTAATCATCAAAATTTGTTTTATATTCTACTACTTCTCCATTACTTAATTTACAAGAAATCTTCTTATAACTATAATTACCTGTTTTTAATTCGATCTTATCATTCTCGTCTAGATAAATATATTCAAAACTGTCATTTTCTTTATTGGTTAATTTATAACCGTCTTTGATCAAATTTAAAGTTTCTGAAAATGTAAATTCTGAATCTAGTTCTTTGTAGTATCTATCTACGATTGGTTTAGGTATAAATTTTACATACTGATTTCTATGGATTTTTTCTTTCTTTAGTGATTCTATGTCTAGTAATAAATTAACTAGATTATATCTCAATACTCCTACAATGTCATTTGGTTTTGAATGTACAAGATATTCTATAGCGTCTTTCTCGATAAGTACATAATCACATAAGTTATTTATTTTTTCTAATTCCTCTTTTGTAACTTCTACTACATCTTCAACTTTTTCGCATATGTATAATTTCTTTACTTCCATTTTCTGTTCCTTCTTTTGTCTACTCCTGGTGATTTAATAATTTATTTACTCTTTGCAATAAATAGCTTATTTTATAAAAAATATTCTAGACCCTAATTCTTAACCTTTGGTTCCATTTCACAAAACTTATCAATTACTCGGTATTTCCCTTGTTTTTCTTAATTTAATATTTTTTTTTATTTTTTATTATAGAGTGATTTATAGGAAGTATTAGTACCTTATATACACGCGATAAAATATATAGAAAGAGATAAAGAGTAAATAAAAGAAAAAAATAAAGAAAATAAGCACTAACATAAAGACTAATATATAAATCTTATATATATTATATTATATATTATTATATATATACTACGTATATATATTATTATTATATTATACAATATACACAAAATTCACATATCACCCTCCATCCTAGTCCTCATTCTCTCTATTTCCTTCTCTCATCTTCTCTTCATCCCTCTCTATATATTTTATCTATAAGTTGAGGATGCAACTTTGAAATATACGTTTATTTATAGAATTTTAAACTTATAGATAAAATGAATCTGACTTAAATTTAGAAATTTACTGTTTAAAGAGAATAAGACTTTGAAAAACAGAAAATAAAATTAAATATAAAAAACTAAAAGAAAAATGAAGAAGAGAAAAGAGATTTAAGAATTTAAGTTAGATTCTGAAAAAGCATATATTGATACAAAAAAGTATCGAGAGAATTTGTCCCAATTTTCTAATTTAAATTTAAAGCATATGGTATTGAATTTATAACTGACATTAAGTTAACAAAAAATTCGCTAGTATAGCTTTAAATCGTGTGGTAAAAAACAAAAATAATACTAGTTGCCATTTTGTATTATTTATTTACGAGTTTTGTCTTTTTTAGTAAAGTAGGAAGTTTTATACTTCTTGCTTTATGAACTTTTTTAATTAAAAATTTACTTTATGCTATATAGTGACAGCGTAAGTAAAACAACATCAAACACAATTTTTAGAATAGACTTGTTGAACATACAGTCCTATTTGATAATCCAAGGCTACACACCTAAGTTAAAAAAAATTACAGCTTTTACTCGTTCCGAACATAGATAAAAATTCCAGAGTGTCATTGAGAGTTAATGTTACTTGCGCATTAGCAATTAGAAAATACATAAACGTTACTTTACTTTTCCATATGGTAGCTGCAATGTAATTCTCTTTTTTTGTTTACTAATTTTAGATTTTTAATAAAATCTTACGCTGTCGTAAATATTTCCTTTAATTTAGTTTTTTTACTCGGACTAAATATTTAATATCTAAGTAGAGCGTACCTCTACTTAGATACTCCTTTTTTTTATTTTATAATGATTATTTAAACAAATTATAAAATACAAAGGATGTGAATGAACAATGGAACAGAAAGATATAGTGTTTTATTCTTTATCGTTAGTATATTTTTATTGTTTACTACAAATCTATTTGGTTATGAGCCATATGGGAAAAGGTGGTTAAACATGAAAATATTAGATATGAATAAAGTAGATAAAAGGGTAAATTTAAGAATAGAAGCAAAATGTGATCAGGTATTAACTAATCCAGGTAGTTATATATGTTACGATTATAAATCTAAAGGACCTTTATTTAACATATATACTGCTGACAATAGAGTTAATAAAGTTAATCTTAAACATAGATTAAAATTTAGACCAGATAAAAGAATACCTGTAGAGTATAGAAGTGATATTAGATGCTTTGCTAATAATGATTACGATTTAGGACATTTAAAACCAGATGCTGATGCCGACTGGAGTGTTAAAAGTTTAAAATATACTTATTTAATGTCTAATGTCGTACCACAACCATCTAAGATAAATAGATATGTGATTTCTAAATGGGAAGATGTTGAAAGAGATATGACTAAAGTTGGAGTTATTATTGTTATAACTGGAGCTGATTATTATAATAGTCAACATTTAAATAACGATTGTAATTGTACAAGCTTACCTAAAGATTATTATAAAATAATATTTGTTAAAAATAGTGATGGCAATTATTATCCTAATATGATGTTTGTGGCTTATAAGTATGGTAAAGTTAAGTTCTACTCTAAAGAAAGATATATTTATAATTTTTTAAGAAGAAGAGGAATTAAAATTTTATAAATAGCTATATTATGAAGAGATAGTATCATGAATCGAATAACCTTTTTTAGATTTTTTATAACCAATATACTACATAAGAAATCTATCTCTTCACTTATAACAAATAATTAAATAACTAAGTAGAATATTCTACTTAGTTATATTTTATATTTTACACAAAAAAAAGAAAAGACAGAAGCCTATGATAGGCATAGGTGATCTTTAAAGATCACCTTCATACACTTCTGGTAAAACCCATTGTTTACGTGCATCAGTGTATGATGTTTCGTCTATCATTTTTGCTTTGCCTTTCATTGGTTCATTAGGAACACCTAG
>Ga0256829_1000193_pt1 | contig 74443 bp, 60 predicted proteins | sample 131447metaG_FD_185979 | JGI IMG/M metagenome (GOLD analysis project Ga0256829, IMG submission 185979) | Hydrothermal vent microbial communities from Lau Basin, Pacific Ocean - 131-447 | ecosystem: Environmental > Aquatic > Marine > Hydrothermal vents | place: Pacific Ocean: Lau Basin | collected...
AAAAACATTAAGAACCTCAATAGAAATGCTCATGGACATCGGAATAAAGAGCGTTATAAAGCGATGATATATTTTAAATTTGGAAGGCTGGATACAAGCTTCTCCCACTAAGAACGGTGAAGAGCCTGTTATATACAGTACACCTTTACATTCGACAAATGCAAAAACGCCGGGCATTGCCCGGCGTTTTATTCTCTAATCTAGTACTTCTTCATTAGATCACGATTTCGACCAGGTCGTCCCTTCTGGTCCGTCTTTCAGCACAATGCCTTTCGCAACCAGCTCATCGCGTACAGCGTCTGCTGTCGCGAAGTCTTTTGCTTTCTTGGCTTCTGCACGCTTCTGGATCATTTCTTCGATCCATTCCGCTTCATCACCAGCACCCGACTGTAGGAAGCTTTGCGGGTCAGACTGCAAGCAGCCCAGCACGCCACCTAAGTGACGAAGCTGGCCCGCCAGTGCGGCCTGCTCTTCGCCTGATGCTTTGTTCAGGTCGCGCACCAGATCAAACAGTACAGCAATGGCCACCGGCGTGTTGAAGTCGTCGTCCATCGCCGCATGGAAGCGTGCGCTGTAGTCGTTGTCGATATCGCTGACAGAAACCACTTCAACACTCAGCAGTGCATTGTAGAAACGTTCGAGCTTGGTCTGCGCTTCTTTCAGACTGTCTTCTGAGTAGTTAATTGGGCTGCGGTACTGGCTCGACAGCAGCAGGAAGCGAACAACTTCAGCCGGGTACTTATCGAGAATTTCACGAATGGTGAAGAAGTTGCCCAGTGATTTAGACATCTTTTCGCCGTCTACGCGTACTGCCCCAGCATGCATCCAGGTATTGACGTATTTTTTGCCGGTTGCTGCTTCTGACTGAGCGATCTCATTCTCGTGGTGCGGGAATTTAAGATCCGGGCCACCGCCGTGAATGTCGAAGGTATCGCCTAAGCAGCAGGTCGACATCGCAGAACATTCGATGTGCCAGCCCGGGCGACCAATGCCCCATGGCGAATCCCAGTGTGGCTCTTCTGGTTTGGCGGATTTCCAGAGCACGAAGTCTAGCGGGTCTTCTTTGACGTCTTCCACTTCTACACGCGCACCGGCTTCCAGCTCGTCGAGTACTTTGCCGGAGAGCTTTCCGTAGCCTTCGAACTTGCGAACGCGGTAATACACATCACCATTACTCGCCGCATAGGCAAAGCCCTTGTCGATCAGGGTTTCAACCAGCGCAATGATGTCGCCAATGTGTGCCGTGGCCTTTGGCTCGGCGTCTGGCTTTTCAATGCCGAGCATCTCGGAGTCTTTGTGCATCTCGGCGATGAAACGCTCGGTGAGGGCATCGAAAGCTTCGCCGTTTTCGTTGGCGCGCTTAATGATTTTGTCATCGATGTCGGTGATGTTACGGATGTAATTCACATCGAAACCGCGGTGGCGCAGGTAACGCGCAATCACATCGAACGCGACCATGACACGGGCATGCCCCAGGTGACAGAAGTCGTAGACCGTCATACCACACACGTACATACCGACTTTGCCGGGTACGATGGGTGTGAATTCTTCTTTCTGTCGGGTCAGGGTGTTAAAAATCTTCAGTGTCATGGTTTTTCCGATAGCTAAATTTAGGGCTTTAGTTGCCAGCTAATTTTGGGCGTTCACGACGCCGAAAATACAAGGGGAAGGGCGCATCAAAAAACGGAGTTTACTAGAGTAAATGAGTATTTTTGAGGCGCACTTCAACGCAGTAGTTTCAAGGTAGTTAGCCCAAAAGGGCTTTGTCTTCACGAAGCCCGATGGTCAGGTTAAACACCGGCTTTTCAGCGGTGTGCTCATAACGATCCGCCACGTAGTAGCCTTCACGCTCAAACTGAAAGTTCGCTTCAGCAGCCACTTCTGCCAGTGCCGGTTCAATCAGCGCTGTGGTCACGGTCAGGGATTCTGTATTCACGTGTTCCATAAAGTCGCCCTCGCCTTTGTCCGGCGTTGCGCTGGTGAACAGGCGCTCGTACAAACGCAGTTCCGCTTCTTTGTGATCGCTGGCCGATACCCAGTGCACCACCCCTTTCGGGTTCACGCCATCTTCTGGGTTTTCGCCCAGCGTATTTTCGATCAGCTTGGCTTTCACCAGCGTGACATTGCCATCGGCGTCTTTTTCGTAGTCAGTGGCTTCAATCACGTAGGAGAATCGCAGTCGAATACGCTTACCCGGGCAGAATTTCTTTTTGAACTTCTTGCTGTACTCTTCTTTGAAGTCGCCCTGATCGATAAAGATTTCACGTGTAAACGGCATGTCACGCTCGCCCAGATCCAGGTCTGGATGGAATGGCGCCGTGAGCATTTCTTTGTGATCTTCAGGCAGATTTTCAATGACCACTTTCAATGGCTTGAGTACGGCCATGGCGCGCGGTGCATTCTGGTTCAGGTCACTACGCAACGCGTGCTCCAGCATGGCAACATCTACCATGCCATCACTGCGGGTTACGCCAATCATGTCGCAGAAGGTGCGAATTGAGCTTGGGGTAAAACCACGGCGGCGCATACCGGAAATAGTCGGCATACGCGGATCATCCCAGCCAGCGACCACGCCTTCATCAACCAGGAACTTGAGCTTACGCTTGGAGGTTACCGTGTAGTCGAGGTTCAGGCGGCCGAACTCGTACTGTTTTGGCTGCGCAGGTACCGGCAGGTTTTCGATGAACCACTCGTACAATGGGCGGTGATCTTCGAATTCCAGCGTGCACACAGAGTGAGTGATGCCCTCAATCGCATCCGACTGCCCATGAGTAAAGTCATAGGTCGGATAGATGCACCACGTATCACCAGTCTGGTGATGGGTGATCTTACGAATGCGGTAGATGATCGGGTCGCGCATATTCATGTTCGGCGACGCCATGTCGATCTTAGCGCGCAGAACTTTCGCACCCGTATCGAACTCACCCCCTTTCATACGAGCAAACAGGTCGAGATTCTCTTCGACAGTACGTTCGCGATATGGGCTGTTCTTACCCGGCTCGGTCAGGGTGCCGCGATATTCGCGCGCCTCTTCGGCGTTCAGGTCACAGACATAGGCTTTGTCGGCCTTGATCAGTTCAACCGCCCAGTCGTGCAGCTGATCAAAGTAATCAGACGCGTAGTGAATGTCGCCCTTCCACTGATAGCCCAGCCAGGTGATGTCGTCTTTGATCGCATCAATGAATTCCTGGCTTTCTTTCTCTGGGTTGGTGTCATCGAAACGCAGGTTACATGCGCCATCAAACTGTTCGGCAACACCGAAGTTAAGACAGATGGATTTCGCATGGCCGACATGGAGGTAACCATTTGGCTCTGGCGGGAATCGGGTCTGTACCGATTGTACGCGCCCGGCATCAAGGTCTTCCTGAATGATTTTGGCGATGAAATTATTACTGGTGTTCGATGTCGTATCAGTCATATTGGTCCGTATCTGTACAGAAACGATAGCCGCCCCATGTCGGGCCGTGGAAAAAGGCGGTATTATACGCGCCGAAAGCCCGTAAGGGATACCCGAACACACTATTTGAGCTGAGAGAAATCATGATCCTGCTGAAAACCAACTTTGGTGACATCAAAGTCGAACTGAACCACGAAAAAGCTCCTAAAACTGCCGCGAACTTCGAGCAGTACGTTAAAGATGGCTTCTACGACGGCGTTATCTTCCACCGCGTCATCGACGGTTTCATGATTCAGGGCGGCGGCATGGAGCCTGGCATGAAAGAGAAGGCGACTCGCGAGCCTATCGAAAACGAAGCTGACAACGGCCTCAAGAACGAAGTTGGCACCCTGGCGATGGCCCGCACCATGGACCCACACTCTGCCAGCGCGCAGTTCTTTATCAACGTTGCTGATAACGCCTTCCTTAACCACACCAGCAAAGACATGCAGGGTTGGGGCTACGCAGTATTCGGCAAAGTAACTGAAGGCATGGATGTGGTTAACCGCATCAAAGGCGTGCGTACCACGATGGCTATGGGCCACCAGGACGTACCTGCGGAAGACGTAATCATCGAGAAAGCTGAAGTCATCGCTGACTGATCCGGTTTCTATGACGCATTACTTTATTTCTGACCTGCACCTGCAGGGCAACCGACCAGCCATGTCCGAAGGCTTCTTCGGACTGCTGGACCGGCTCAAAGACGCAGAGACACTGTATATTCTCGGCGACTTCTTCGAAGTCTGGATCGGTGACGATTACACCGACGCTCTGGTTGAACGCATTCAAACCTCACTGAAAGCTCTCGCGGATCAAGGCGTAAAGATTTTCTTTATGCACGGTAATCGCGACTTTCTGATGGGCGATGTATTCGCCAATGCCTGCGGCGCGGACATGCTCGCTGAAGGTACGGTCATTACCGTTGGCGATCAGCAAGCGCTGCTGATGCACGGTGATAGCTTATGTACCCGTGACGTTGCTTACATGAACATGCGACAGCTGTTCCGCAACCCTGAGTGGCAGGCAGATCTGTTGAGCAAGTCGATCGAAGAGCGACTGGCCATTGGTCAACAGGTCAGGTCAGAAAGCAAAGCTGGCCAGCAGATGAAAGCGGACGACATCATGGACGTCACCCCCGAAGAGGTCGACAAGGTGATGGATGATGCGAAAGTAAACCTGCTGATCCACGGTCACACTCACCGCCCTGCAACTCATGACTGGGAATTTAACGGTCAGGAGCGTCAGCGCATCGTACTCGGTGACTGGGGCGACGATCACGGCTGGCTTATCCGCTGGGATGAGGGTTCAAGCCCTGTCTTAGAAAAGTTCGGGTTTTAACCCGGACTTTTATGAGTTCGCCTCCTCACTGGCTTCGCACGCTAGGGCTCACCGCCTTTGCGATGCTTGCCTTTGCCGGTAATTCTGTCCTCTGCCGACTGGCACTCAAAGACGAAACTATCGACCCGGCCGGATACACCCTGGTGCGGCTTATTGCTGGCGCCGTTTTTCTAGCCCTGCTCTCGTTAATCCTGTTGAAGCCCAGTCGACCGGAGCAAGTCCTGAATTACGGCAACTGGCCCGCCGCAACGGCTCTGTTTATTTACGCAGCGACCCTGTCATTCGGTTACATCAGCATTGATACCGGCGCTGGCGCACTTATTCTGTTTGGTTTTGTTCAGCTTTCCATGATTCTGATTGGCGTTTTTCGTGGGCATCGACTTGCGCTCACAGAATGGGCCGGCACTCTTCTGGCCTTTGGCGGCTTAAGTTATATGCTGCTGCCGGGATCAGAAGCACCTGAGCTTGCTGGCTTCGTTCTTATGGCCATATCGGGGGCAGCCTGGGGCGTATATACCCTGATCGGGCGAGGCTCTGCGACGCCTCTGGCCGACACCAGTGGAAACTTTTTACGCTCGTGTATACCTGCGCTGATTCTGCTTTTTTACTTTTTGGGCGACGTTTACCTAACGGAAAGAGGCCTGCTGCTCGCCATCGCATCAGGCGCACTTGCATCGGGTGCAGGCTATGCAGTGTGGTATGCCGTCATCAGCCACCTTCGGGTATCTCAAGCGGCGGTCGTCCAGCTCTCAGTGCCAGTCATTGCCGCCGTTGGTGGATTGCTATTCGCGGCAGAGCCCATCACCAGTCGATTCGTCAATGCCTCTCTGTTGGTTCTCGGTGGTATTGCCATCGTCACGTTTACTAAGAAGCCTATCCGCCAATAAACTGAGTTTGAATGCCCCGTTTCCAGTAACCAGAGACTTTGATGTAGTTCCTCGACCAGTGCAAATCGTCCGCGATGTGGGCCGCACCTTGATATTCTGAATAAACTGAGCCGAAACCTCAGTCAGTAAAGAGTTGCGGCTCAGGTTCGAGGTGGACACCAAAGCGTGATTCGACTTCTGTCTGCACCAGGCTTTGCAAGCGGGCGACATCCTGTAGCTCAGCCTCCCCCGGAGCGGTCAGCACGAGCGCTTGTTTTTCATACATGGCAACGGGCCCGTACGCTTTGCCTTTAAAGCCACACTGCTCAATTAACCAGCCTGCCGCCAACTTAGCACTCTGGGGAGAACTATGAACCGGATATACAGGCAGTGTTGGGTGCAGGTTTTTGAGGTCTTCGGCGGTCTCAGTACTGACAATCGGGTTTTTAAAAAAGGAGCCAGCATTAGGAATCAGCCCAGGATCTGGTAGTTTTGCAGACCGGACGCCGGACACAAAATCGATCAAATCCTGAGCAGACAAGGCATTTAGTTCAAGTGAATTAAGCGGCACATATTCAAGATTTGGCGAAAAGAACTTATTCAATCGGAACCTGACACTACAAATAACAAAATTATTTTTCACGCGATTTTTAAAAACAGAATCCCGATAGGAAAAATCGCAATCCGCTTTTTCAATTGTCAGCATGCGCTGTTCTGCAATACTGAACCCGGTCACAGAGACAAGAAGGTCTGACACCTCAACACCATAGGCACCGATATTCTGTACAGGCGAGGCGCCGACAGAACCTGGAATCAGTGCAAGATTCTCAAGGCCATGGCCATACTGAATGCTTTCTACCACCCAGTCGTGCCAGCACTTCCCGGCCGCCACATCTATAACGACTGAGTTTTCATCTTCAGAAACGACCGATACCGTTTCATCTTTTGACTGAATAACGAGCCCCGGAACAAACTCAGGCATAAGGACATTGCTTCCCCCGCCGAGGACGCGGATCGCAAGGCTTTTCTGCTCTGCCCAGTGAGCAAGCGCCACAAGTTCATCACTTGAGGTAAATGTTGCGAAGTACTCCGCACACGAAGCCAGCCTGAGCGTATTTTTATCGTGGAGTGAATAGTGTTCAGAAATGACCGGCATCTGAGACATCAGGCATCCATCTTCTGCCGGATGTCGGCCAACAAGCCGTCACAGGCGTCTTCAACCAGATCAAGAACATGACGAAATCCTGCCTCACCACCGTAATAGGGATCAGGCACTTCATGTTCGTCAAAGCTGCGTCCAAATGCACGCAGAAACAGTTTGGGCTCAGTGCCCTGACTTCCATTACTGGCATAGAGCGCTTTCAGATCGTCGAGGTTTGATCGATCCATTGCCAGAACATAATCGAAAGTTTCAAAATCTTCTGCAGAAACCTGGCGTGCACGCTGGTCTGAAATATCAACGCCCCGCGCGAGTGCCGCCTGCTGAGAGCGCGGGTCTGGCGTTTTACCGATATGCCACCCTGCTGTTCCCGCAGAGTCGACAAAGACCTGATCATTCAGACCCTCACTCTCCAGCAGCCCCAGCATGACGCCGTGCGCCGTTGGAGAGCGACAGATATTGCCGAGGCAAACAAACAGTACCCGGATCATTCCGCTGGTTTCACCGCTTTGGCTTTCTCAAGCTTTTCTTCTTCGCTCATCTTACGAGCTTCGCCTTCCAGCATTACCGGCACGCCATCCTGAATCGGATACGCTAAACCATCGAATGTACACAGAAGCTCCTGAGCTTCACGGTCGTACTTCAATTTGCCTTTACACTCAGGGCATACCAGCATGCTCAGTAATTTTTTATCCATGACGGATTGCTCCCAATCTTTTCAATAACTGCGAAATGTTTTCTTCGGCGGCTTCCGACGGTACGGCGCTCACCCGAAGAAATCCAGAATTTGGTAGTTCAAAGTGACGACATTTTACCCAGTCTTTCTCTGTCATGACGACGGGTAAATCATCATTAAATACGAGGTCGTCTTTTACAAACGCGTGATGATCTGAAAATGCATGCTCTACAACATCAGCGCCCAACTGCCGGAGCGTGGTAAAAAAGCGTGCTGGATTTCCGATGCCAGCAACAGCGTGAACACGCCTGCCCTTCAGGCTCTCAGGCGATAGCTCAACCGAATCGACGAAATAGCCTGTCGGCTGCACCGTGAAATCAACGCCATTTACCAGGTGCAGATCACACGTATCGATACGGGATATGGGCTCACGCAGAGGCCCAACCGGCAACTGCCAGCCATTACCAAATCCGCGCGTCGCATCACTGACAACAATTTCGGCGTCTCTGGCCATCGCATAATGCTGCAGGCCATCGTCTGACAGAATCAGATCTACTTTATCTTTTAACGCCTTTACCGCACGGGCTCGCTGAGGGTCAACAACCACCGGGAGCCCCAGCCCTGCGAGCAAAGCAGGCTCATCACCCGACTGCGCGACAGGTGTATCTGTATCAACCACCAGAGGGTATTGCTCTGCACAACCGCCGTACCCGCGAGACACGACACCGACGCGAATTCCCTGCTTTGCGGCGAGCTCGGCGAGCAAGGTGATCAACGGCGTTTTTCCGGTTCCGCCGATGGCAATATTGCCAACAACGAGTACCGGCGTGTCTGCCGGACTGGCAGGGAAAATCTGATATTTAACACGCCGAAGCACACTTACCAGAACAAACAGACACCAGAGCGGCAGCAACCAAAGATTCCCCAGCGCACGGCCGTACCAGTTTTTCTCTATACGGGCCGCCAACCCCACGATCACTCTTCCTCTGCAAATTGCAGCTGATGAAGCTGAGCATATGCGCCCTGCTGATTAAGAAGCTCCTGATGCGGGCCAGATTCAACAACCTGTCCATCATCAATCACAACGATCGTGTCGACGTTTTCTATGGTGCTCAGGCGATGGGCGATAACCAACGTGGTGCGGCCCTTCATGACTTCTTCCATCGCCGCCTGGATGTGTCGCTCAGACTCTGTATCCAGGGCCGAAGTGGCTTCATCCAGAATAAGAATCGGGGCATTTTTAAGAATAGCCCGTGCAATTGCCAGACGCTGACGCTGACCGCCCGAAAGCATGACGCCATTTTCGCCCACCTGAGTGTCATACCCTTCAGGGAGTTTCTCAATAAATTCGTGCGCATGTGCGGCTTTCGCTGCTTCAATAACGGCTTCGTCGCTGGCATCGGCAAGACTGCCGTAAGCAATATTTTCGCGAATGCTGCAATTAAACAGGGTCACACTCTGTGACACGATCGCGATCTGTTCTCTCAATGAATTAAGCGTCAGCTCATTGATTGGGTGGCCATCAATGCTGATGCTGCCCGACGTTAATTCGTAAAAGCGCGGTAGCAGATTCACCAGGGTGGTTTTACCGCTGCCAGAGCGACCGACAAACGCGACAGAAGTACCGGCTTTGATATTCAGGTTAATGCCTTTGATAGCATCCGTTTCTGCCTGAGCATAACGGAAACGAGCCTCTTTAAACTCGACCGCGCCGGTGCTTTTCCCTAATTCTTTTGTGCCGGTATCCTTCTCAGTTTCAGTATCCAGCACACTAAATACAGACTCAGCAGCGGTAACGCCTTTCTGAATAACTGAATTGACATCGGTTAGGGCACGAAGAGGTTTAGCGATCAGAGACGCAGCAGTAATAAACTGGAGAAATTCACCTGCGTCCATAGTGCCACTGGCCACACGCTGAAACATCAGGTAAATCATCACCCCCAGGCCGGTAGCAATAACCTGCTGAGACAAAGGGACGTTGATTGCATTCGTTAACGCGAATTTCATCACCTGCTTACGGTTTTCATTGCTTGCTTTCAGAAACCGCTGTTCCTCAACCGAGGTGGCATTATAGGTACGAACCTCACGGTAACCGCTGATCGATTCGTTGGTAACCTGAGTTACCTGGCCCATGGATTTCTGGATGCGACGACTATAACGACGGAAAAATTTACTCGCTAAAGAAACGAGACCACCAATCACTGGAATAACGACAAGAAAGATCGCCGTCAGAGTGTAGTCCAGCCAGATCAGATACCCCATCAGAAGAGTCACTGTGAGACCTTCCTGAACCACCGTCGTCAACGCTTTGGTGCTGGCGCCGTTGACCTGTTCAACATCAAAAATAACCCGTGATATTACGCGTCCACTGGATTCATTATCATAATATTGGCTGGGCAGACGCAGCATACGATTGAACAGTTGGGTACGCAGTGCATGTACAATTTCACGCCCAACCAAGGCCGTAAAATACTTACCAAGAAAGGTACCGACACCACGAAAAAGGTAAACAGCAAAGAGTGCAGATACCAGAAGAAGTATATTCTCCTGCGTCGGCTGATTCAGGGTTTCTTCAACAACACCCATTAAATGGGCAAGCGCCGGAGCAGAAGCCGCAAACATCGCAAAACCGATGATACTCAGCAAAAAGTACCATTTCTGCGGCCCCAGGTAGGTCAGCAGGCGCTTATAAATAGCGCCTGCAGTTGCTTCAGTAGACATAGTTTCAGTCACCACCGGCAGATTTGCGTGTCGTAATGCTGAGGTTAATTAACCCCAGCTGACCTGCCGCATCCATGGCGCGCACAACAGATTCATGAGACGTTCTGGCATCCGCTGAAATAACCACGGGAGCGATTTCACGTCCGTCTAAGATTTTTTCAATGGCACGCTTAAGAGTTTCTACCTTGGTATTCACCAGAGGCTGGCCATCAATACTGTACTCTCCGCTCTCTGAAATCAGTATCTCAATCGCTTTCGGCGGCTGGCCTGTCTCTTCCGAGCTGGACTCGGGCAAACTGATGCTGAGGTGATTTTCTTTCGTGAATGTCGTCGACACCATAAAGAAAATCAGCAACAGGAATACGATATCAATCAGAGGCGTCAGATTAACTGTTACCTCTTCTTTCGACTGACGACGAAAATTCACCCAGCGTTCTCCGGAGCGTCTGCTACTTCACGCTCACCGTGAAGTACATCAACGAGTTTCAGCGCTTCCTGCTCCATGTAAACGACAATTTCGTCGACACGGCGTTGCAGTATGCGATGACAAATAAGCGCCGGAATCGCAACAACCAGACCTGCTGCCGTGGTGATCAGAGCTTCCGAAATACCACCTGCCAGCAAATTAGCCTGACCAGTACCCTGAGCCATAATTTCAGCAAAGACCTTAATCATACCGATCACTGTACCGAGCAGGCCCATCAGCGGTGCGACGGCTGCGACAGTACCAAGAGCGTTAAGATAGCGCTCCATTTCATGGATCTCATGCGAAGCCACCTCTTCAATGCTCTCTTTCATGATCTGGCGACCATGTCGGGAGTTGATCAAACCGGCTGCTAAGACGTTACCTAACGGACTGGAATCTTTGAGAGACCGGATTTTCGCCGAGTCTAACTGTTTGTTTTTCATCCACCCCCAAACCTGCGACAGCAGATTAGGCGGCGCAATTTTACCCGGACGTAGCGTCCAGAAACGTTCTACGGTAATCGCGAGTGCCAATACAGAGGCGATGATAATTGGCACCATCATCCAACCACCACTCTGGATGATCTCAAGCATGTCCAGCGTCTCCTGCCAGTTTTTGTTTGCGCGCTACTCTAGCACATGGCCGTGAAGTGAAAAATCCCTTTCCGCGTCGGGTGATACGTGCCAACGAGGCATCCACTGGGCGCGCATGAGTTTTATCTGTCCTTCTGGTGTTATTTCGATCAACCCAGACGTTGCGGTATTCACGTAAGGCAGCCCTTCCGAGTCTATTCGACCCGTCACATCAGGATGAGGATGGTTGAAGCGATTGCGATAACCTGCACTAAAAACAACCACCTGAGGCTCAACGGCTTTCAGCCACATCGAGCTGGTGCTGCTGTTACTTCCGTGATGACCCGCGATCAGGATATCGGACTTAAGCCGCTCAGCGTCGTCCGCAATTAAAGCCCGCTCAACCTTCGAGTCAGCATCGCCAGGGATCAGGATGCGATACCCTGACCAGTGCAAACGGACCACGCAACTCTGGTTATTGTCGCCATCCCTCACGCGCTCAGGAACCGGAACAAACTCGATGCGCATTTTTGCGTCAAGGACGACTTGTGCTTCGTTATTCATTGAGCTCAACGCATGGCAGTTGATCTGATGCTTTAAACCATGAAGCTGCTGCCCGACATAGAATCGCCCAACTGAAACAGCTTCCAGAATATCCCGAGTGCCCCCGGAGTGGTCATTATCCGAGTGAGAAACAATAAGAACGTCCAGATGATCGATTCCTTTCTGACGCATCAAAGGAAGAACAGCGGCGCTCGCTACCGAAAAGGAATCAGAATACGCAGGGCCTGTATCGATCAGTACCGACGTTACACCATCGCTGGCGAGTATCGCCTGCCCCTGCCCGCTATCTACAACCCATACGCCAGAAGCCTGAGAACCGATGCCACCGGAGGTAAAGAACATCAGTCCGTATAATGCAGATACACAGGCAGGAAGCGCCCACGATCGACCCGCCCAGATCCACGCTAAGACAGCGACCGCGAGCACCCCCAGTGTTGAATTGCCATGCAAGTTCAACGACGGTAATTCAGGCAGACCATCGAGCAAGCCCCAGAAGAAGCTGACAGAAAAAGACAGAGCCGGATCAGCCCATGAACCCAATTGCGAGGCACTCAATAGTGATAGCGGGAGGATTATCAGAGTCACGAGCGGTATGGCAAAGAAATTAGCGATCAGGTGTGCTGGCGTCACCTCCTGACCGAAATAGAGCATAACCGGCAACATAGCGAACAGAATCAGAAGCTGAGGAGTTAGCAGTGCAGAAACACGCGTCGAACGTCGCCCTTCAAAGAAGCACACCAACGCTGCAACCGCACAAAAGGAATACCAGAATCCCGCTTGGGTCCAGCTGAGGGGGTTAATGATCATGATAACCAGCGCCGCCATAAGCAACAAAGGTGCCCGTCGCACTCGCTTTGGTAGCTTCCAGATGGCCAGGGCAACGGCAAACATAAACCACGCTCTGATTAAGGAAATCCCCGAGCCCGCCAGCAGCACGTACGCGGCTGTCACCACAAGTGCGCAGGCGACAGGCAAAGCACGAAGACCTACAACCGATCGATTCACCGGGAGTAGTTCAAAGAGTAGTGCCAACAACCGAGCGACTAAGGCCCCAAGAACCAACGCCATCACTCCGATCATGCTGACGTGCAGACCACTGACGACCAGCAGATGCAGCGTGCCGCTGTCCCTCACCCTCCGCCATTGTTCAGCTGAAAAAGCAGCCTTATCTCCGAACACCAACCCCTTAACCCAGGCAGATGATTCTGGCGTCAAGCCAGCCAACGCAACCTGCTTTATCTTATCCGCCAGACCAGAGCCGAGCAGGACGCCGGGCGCTACACTCTCTACCTGCTCGCCGCGAGTCAGGTAGCCAGTCGCATCGATCTTCTGGAACATCATACTGGCGACATAGTCGTAGCTGAGACCATTGGCATAGCTGCGTGGCGGCTTAAGTCGGGCAGTGCCCTTCAGACAGGCTCCTGTCATCAGCCAATCCGGCGCATCAAACCAACTTACCCGCACAGAGCGGAGGCCATGTATTGAGAGCGAATTGGCGTGTAGTTCGAGAAGAAACCTGGCCCGGGATCTTGAAGCTGAGAGGTTCTGTCGATCAACCTCGCCGACAATGCAGCCTGTGACAGAGACATCCTGACCGTATAAAACATCAGGCAAGCGGTGCCCAAGCTGAGCATCGGTAAATCCACTCCCCCATAGCAGTGACAAAGCGAGAGCGCCGGACGTAAGAATAATTTTCAGGCCAGAATTGCGAGCCCTGACAATGACAACCATTGCCACAGAGCAACTCACAATGGCAACAGATATCAAGGCTGCCGATGACATTGGTATGAGTGTCCCTGCAAGCAAAGCCGCAAGGCATCCCAGAAGGGTCAGATTCATTGCCACTCCATGGCGTAATGTGCATAATTCAGCCGCGATCAATGAACGGCGACCAGCATGCCCAAAAAGCTTTTAAAACGATTTTTCCCGTCGCCGGAACAGGTCCAGCGAAAACGCTCCCTGCGTTTCCTGTCACCACTTTTCAGCAAGCCCAACCTCTGGCACGTTAACCGCCGAGCTGTGGCCCGCGCTTTCCTGATCGGTGTATTTACTGCGTTTCTACCACTGCCCTTTCAGATGGGGATCGCGGCATTTCTCGCTTTCTACATCAATGCGAATGTGCCGATCTCTATCGGCCTTGTCTGGATCAGCAATCCAGTCACTATTCCACCGATCTTTTACGCAACTTACTTGCTTGGCGCTCAGATTCTGAACGCAGACCCGCTGGACTTTAACATCGAATTATCAATCGACTGGGTTCTGAATAATCTGGCCGATTTCTGGGCGCCGCTCTTTGTCGGCTCACTGGTCGCAGGCATTTTTCTGAGCGTTATCGCCTACTTTGCGATCCATCTGGTATGGAGACGCCATGTCAGCAAGGCATGGGAAAAACGCAAGCGCCTGCGGCAGCAAAGAGCGCTTCAGTCAGACTGAAGGCGCCCTTCTATCAGGTGATACACCCGATTCATTCTGCGAGCCAGAGCCTGATCATGCGTCACCGTGATAAACGCGGTTTCGGCATCCGTCCGTAGCTCTGCCATCAATTGCTCAACCTCTGACGCCGTTCCCTGATCCAGGTTGCCTGTTGGTTCGTCCATCAGGACGAGTTTCGGACGCGTCACGAGTGCCCGGGCAATGGCTGTGCGTTGTCGTTCACCACCAGATAGTTCTGAAGGTTTGTGAACAACACGACTTCCAAGGCGCAGTCTCTCAAGGCTCTCCGTTGCCCGGCGCTTCGCTTCAGTGCGTGATACACCACCAAGCAGTAGTGGCATCATCACATTCTCGAGTGCTGAAAACTCAGGCAACAGATGATGAAACTGATATACAAAACCTACATCCTGATTACGCAGTTTCGTCTTCTCCTGCTCGGTGAGCTGACTTAACTTACGCCCGCAGATCTGAACGTCCCCCGCATCCATATCATCCAGACCACCAAGAACGTTCAGAAGTGACGTCTTGCCTGAGCCCGACGCCCCCACGATAGCAACAGAATCACCGGCATCCACCGTCAGGTCGACATCCTCCCAGACCGTAACCGCCTGTGGACCACTGGTGTAGGTCTTTTTAAGGCCTTCAGCGACAAGGATTGGATTACTCATAACGCAGGGCCTCCGCAGGCTGGACGCGCGACGCCCGGTAAGATGGGTACAAGGTAGCGAGGAAGCTGATGGTCAGCGATGCAGACACAACGATCAGAACATCAGACAGCTTCAGCTGACTCGGCAAGTACGAAATAAAGTAAACATCCGCATTCAGAATCTGGAACTGAAACAGCCTTTCAAGTGCCGCAATCAGATCTGAGATGGTCAATGCACCAATTATCCCGAGCGTTGTGCCAAGAAGAACCCCGACCACGCCAATAGACAGGCCCTGCACCATAAAAATACCCATTATGGTACGAGGGGTGGCGCCCATTGTGCGCAGGATCGCGATGTCCGCCTGTTTGTCGGTGACCACCATGATCAGTGTGGAGATAATATTGAAGGCTGCAACCGCAACAATCATCAGCAATAGCAATCCGATCATGGTCTTCTCCATACGAATCGCCTGGAAGAGGTTGCCGTGTGTACGGGTCCAGTCGGTACCACTGTAGCGGCCATCCAGCTGCCCGACGATTTCCCAGATGCCAGCAGGTGCATCAAACAGATCATCAAAGCGTATACGCAGAGACTGAACCTCCGCGTCAATGCGACCCAGTTTGCGGGCATCATCAATATTGATAACAGCAAGATTCGAGTCCAGCTCAGCTCCGACTGAAAATATCCCTGTGACAGTGACGCGCTTAATACGCGGGAGAACACCCGCTGGAGACAACGTCGCCTCGGGCAACATCATGGTGATTTTATCGCCCATGCCTACTTTCAGGTGCCTCGCGAGAAGCTCACCGATCACTACGCCGAACTCACCCGGCTGCAGCGACTCAAGCTCACCTTCTGTCATATGCTGAGGAAGGATAGATACACGCTCTTCGACGCCGGGCTCAATACCGGTGATCATTACCCCCTGCACCCGACCGCCATAACCAAGCATCCCCTGGAGCCGGGTTAGAGGTGCTGCCGCGGCAACGCCCGGCAGGCCCTCAACACGCGTTGCCAGAACTTCCCAGTCCTCAATGCCTCCATATTTATAGAGCACTGCATGAGGCACCATACCGAGGATGCGTTCCCTCAACTCACGGTCGAAGCCATTCATCACGGAGAGAACGAGGATCAGAACCGCCACACCGAGCGTCATGCCGATCATCGATGACATTGATATAAAAGAAATAAAGTGATTTCTGCGTTTCGCGGCCAGATAACGCAGGCCAATCCAGAGGGGGATATTGGCTCTCATAGGGACTACAACCAGTGATAATAAAGCGTGCGCGCAAGTGTGCCCTAAGTTGTACCCGTGTTCCAGCTTACAGAGAGCTTACCGTTCAGATTCAATTGTTAACTGAAAGGCCTGAAATGCGGCACTGCTGACGCTAATGTACGCTTGTAACTCTGCGGCATTCCTCTAGGATTAGTAAAACATCAATGGGAGTCTCATCATGAAAGATATCAATAACTTCTCAGTCCTCGCCGGCGCCGTGCTGAGCCTCTCTATCGCTGCATCTCCTCTCACATTCGCCGAAATCACCGAAATTCCGGCTGAAGAGATGACCGAGTCCTACATCCGCGATACCACCGTGATTGTGCGCAAGAAGGCGCCTACTCAACAGAATGAGCGTCGCAGCATTATTCGTGTATCGCCACTTGAAGACGACTTTTCTGAGGGCGAATCCACGTCGCAGTCCACGATTGATATGCGTGAGCAGTATGAGGCGATACCTTATGACATGACGGCTCAGTCAGAATATGAGTTCGCGCGTATTTCTCAGACGATTCCTGATACGCCTATTTATGATCACGACAAGTTCGTTAATGAGACGAGACTTCGCGATGCACTGGGGCTCGACGAAGGCACTCCGATCGATTACGAAAACCTGAGTCTTTCAAACGCGGTGTACCCAGACGGTGCGGTCCCACCATCCGAGCTTGCTATCAACCCGTATTCATTCGAAATCGTTATTCCGAACGCCGGGAACCTGGCGCCAGAATCGCACTCTACTCCTAACGGAGATTTTGATATTGACGTGACGCCTGACGAGATCCGGTTTCAATTTAATTCGCCACGTTAAGAAATGTGACGAGAGCAACAATTTTTTTTCACCGACCCACTCGACTCGCGTTACATTTTTTAAAATAACCATATAAATCAATAAGTTATAAAGACTTCAATGTAACGTAAAGAAAACATACAAGTGTGGCATTCTGTCTATAAGTGCGATAGAGTGATCACACTATAAGAATGAAGAGTCGACACCATCATGCAGTTTGCCAACTACTCCCCAGCAGCGTTAAAGCAAGCACCAAACATCCAGATGATTGGTGACTATAAGGTTGAGTTTGTTGCCTACGAAAGTGAGGGCAACATGGATAAGTCGCCAGTCATGTTTCTTGGTGGTGCTTTCCAGAGCTTTTCTTCGTTCCGTAACGAAGTTGAGCAAATGCTTGAGCACTGCCCTGTTATCCTTGCAGACTTCCCTTCTCAGGGTGGCAACGACCAGCTTGCGCCTGAACTCGATATGGAAGACTTCGCAGACCTGATCGCGGGTTTCCTGACGTCACAGGGTGTAAGCAAGGTTCAACTGATGGGTGTGAGCTATGGCTCTGCAATGGCGACTCTTTTCGCATCTGCTTACCCGCAGATGATCGACCGTCTTCTTATTTCTGGTATCACCTGCTTCCGTCGCGAAAGCCTGATCACACTGCTTGAAGATTCACTCAAGCTACTCGACAGCGGCGACATGGATGCCTTTGCAACCACAGCCGTCTGCAACCTGATCAATCACAACCGCATGGAAGACACTCAGATCGGCGCAACCTATCGTCGTCTTCTGTTCCGTCAGATTGCTCGTCTGAATGATAATGAGCGTCAGCGTTACGCTCAGAACACACGCCGACTGCTGCGTTTCCAGGGCTTTAAGTCGTTCCCGACCTGCGAAACCCTGATTGCGACTGGCGAGTTCGATAATTTCACCCTGCCGCAGGAAAACGCTGCGGTAGCACGTCAGTGCGTTAACGGTAAGTTTGCTGTTATCCGTAACGCTGATCACCTGGCACAGTTCGAACAGAAATCTGCTTCAATGGAAGTTGTATGTCGCTTCATGAGCGGCCAGTCACTCGAAGGTATCCAGGGCGTCGACCTGTATGACCCACAAGCGTACGACTTCGCCAACCAGCGCCTGCAAGCTCGCCTGCGCCCAATGGAGCAGCCATACAGCCTTCACGACAAGGCCACTGGCAAAGAACACACTGTACGCATCAGCAACATTAACTTCAGCGGTTGCGAAATTGAGCAGATCAACATGGATATGACGCTGAACGAGTCGTCTGATCAGCTCTGGCTGGAAATTCCAGAAACGGGTCACACTTACCATGTTCGTGTTCTGGGTAAAGACAAAAAATCCTTGCGTTGCTTGTTAATGCAACGCGAAATGAAAGGTGCAGAAGCCCTTTTGAACTATCTCCAGGACCACCTGCTGATGGTCCGTGAAGATCAACCAACAGTTGAGGAAGTAGCAGGCCAACTGGCCTGAAACTGAGTGCACGGCAGGACTGCCAGATACACAGCCCGCTTCGGCGGGTTTTTTATTGCCTGAAATCCGGACTGCATTAACTCAAGCGAGAGTCACACACGCCGGAACGGCGGCAGAGAATCAAGCAAGAGCTGCCCGTACCGGGAAGACACCAATCTCTTATCGAGAATGCTGACTTTGCCGTGATCGGATTCTTTACGGATCAGCCGGCCGCATGCCTGAATGAGGCGAATCGATGCAGCCGGTAGCGTTAATTCCATAAACGGGTTCCGCCCCCGGCTCTCCATCCACTCCGATATGGCAGACTGGATAGGATCATCTGGTACCGCAAACGGAATCTTAACGATCACCACATGGGTCACATACTCACCGGGTAAGTCGATCCCCTCTGCAAAGGATGCTAATCCGAAGATCACATTGCCCTTCCCGTCATCAATACGTTCCTTGTGACGACGTACGATTTCACTTTTCGGCAAGTACCCCTGACACAGTAAGTGCTCATACCAGTCACGAATAAAGTAGTCTCTGGTAGCTTCAAGCTGTGCTCGCGAGCTAAACAAGACCAAAGTTGCTTCGTCGGGGTTCACGGCCTCTTTGAGCCAATTCTGAACGTCACTCTCGAACGCTTCGCTTTTGGGATCTGACGCCAGTTGAACCACTTCGAGCTGCCCGAGTTCCGGGTAGTTAAATGGGCTGGCTACACGTTCGTAGACCGCCCAGTCTGGCAGACCGGCTTCCCATTTCAGCGAGTTGAAACTATTCAGTGCCGTGAGTGTTGCCGAGGTAACAACAGCACCATAGCAACGACTCCATAGGTTCCTGCGCAGCTGCGCTGCCACTGAAATTGGCGACGCCGACAGCGAAATATCCCAGTCATCACCATACGGACGTTTGCTTAGCCACCGAGCCACAGGCAATTCGCCTTCTGCCTCTTCCGCCGCTATCCATGACAGTGCTTCTGAAAGCTCTTCAGCACGCGCCAACATAATACCAACCGGCGCCTGCCAGGCCTCAGCAACTTCTCGCTGAAAATCTCCAGTCTCATTCGGGTCCAGAGACTTCTGCAGCATGTCCGACATTTTGTCGAGACAATGAACTACGGGCTGCAAGGGGGCCTTCATTGTCTGCAAAAGCTCGCGGAGCGATTCTGGCAATACACCAAATTCAAAACGCTGACGATCTCTGTCCTGCATCAAATCCATCACCAGAGGCCAGACAAGGCTCGCGCTCTGGGACAACGCCTGAAGATTCGCTGGCATCTCCTGCAACGAATGCATTAACCCGACGGGCATTCCGGCATCAGCAATAAATTGCTCGATGACTTTTTCCAGCTGTTTTAGCCATTGGCGTGTTGAGCGCACGCCAAATTCCAGCCGGAAGTGATTCAGTGCTTTATCGGCAAGGTGATGCCCTTCATCAAACACATAAATGGTTTTTTCAGGCGCCGGCAAAATAGCCCCCCCACCAAGCGAAAGATCCGCAAGCACAAGGTCGTGATTAGCGACGATGACATCGGCATCTTCCATGGCGCTCCGGGCTTTGTAAAAAGCGCAGTTCTGAAAATGGGGGCATCGACGATTCGAGCATTCCCGGTGAGTCGCCGTCAGGTGGGACCATTGTTTATGCTCAATTTCATCATCCCAGCGATCCCGGTCGCCATCCCAATCGCCACTGCCGTATTTCATCAGCATCTTTTCGTAGAGCTCGCGATCCTGCTCTTCGGGTGTCTGTTCGAACAGATCGACCGTAGACAGAATGCCGGAGAGTTGCTGCAAGGCTTTATCCAGCTTCGCCAGGCACAGGTAACGACCTCGCCCTTTTGCCAATGCAAAATTAAACGGTAGAGAGAGGTGTTTTTTCAGTGCAGGCAAATCCTTATCAAGGATCTGCTCCTGAAGGGCAACGGTTGCCGTCGAGACCAGTAGTTTACGTTCTCGTTCTATAGCTACTGGCAGAGAAGCGATAAGGTAAGCCAGAGTCTTACCAGTGCCGGTCCCCGCCTCTACGACTGCAATTCCGGCGTCGTTGTCACGCTCGTCTTTTTCGCCTTCATGAATCGAGCCCAGGGCTTTCGCGATTTCTGCAATCATGACGCGCTGGCCATAGCGTGGACGTAATTCCAATGCTTTGATCGCTTCGCGATACAGCGACTGAATACGCTCTTTTGTTTCTTTTTGCAGCATCAGCGAATAGCCTTCCATCCACGCGTACGACCAATTACTACGGGCCACCCGGAAACGTCGAGCAAGATGCCGTCGCGCGTGATTTCCTGCAGGACTACACCTTCCACCACTTGCTCACCTTCTCGCCATACACGGTCATTCATAGTCACTGTTCGCTTAGCTGGTACAGAACTGAACGTATGCCCCGTAATATTCAGATCCGGAATTCGCTCCAATGCTTCGAACGGTGCTCGCGCTTCTTTAAGAGGCGCTTTTGGCTCAACGTCGCTTTGTTCCGCCTCAATATCCTCAATTGCACTTTCTGCTACCACGATTTGAGTTGCAGAAAGCTCTGCCGTCGTCATAACCGCTGCAGGTTCTGAGTCCGTTTCAGAAAGCGAAGTCTCTTCGGCAGCCGATGGTGTAGCGCCCTGCTTGTCAGCGGGCGAAGAATAAAAGGCTGTAGCGATAGCACCTAAGATAAGCACAACGGCCAGAGCGGCAGAAATTCCCATGCGAGCAGAAGTATTACTGTCCGTATTACGTTGCTGCTCGTGCTCTGAAGCCACTTTTCCAGTCTCAGCAGATTCTGAGATCAGGCCCTTTTTAGGCGGCATTTGGGCCGGGTTGCGCTCATCCCGCTCTTGTTCGGATTTTTTCAATGCATCGAGGATGTATGACATGCTACTGCCTCGCCTGCAGGTACATCAGGGTTTTTGGCCCAATAATACGGTCAGCTTTTAAACCTTCAGCGATCTGAAATTCAGCGACCGCACGCTCCAGCAAAGGATCATAAAACTCTGGATTAACCTCGACCTGCACACCACCTGGCCCAATGCTGGTCCATTCCTGATCCCAGCCTGCACCCAGACGCGACCGCACCCAACGAATGACCGATGCGGTTTCTCCCGGTTTGACAGCGCTGGTGTAGTCAGCAGGCGCCTGCCATAAAATCACGGCCTCACCGGCATAGCCTCTCTCGTATTCTTCAAGGTCATACCATTCTGCTTCTGCACCCCTGCTCCCCACTCTGACGACTGCGATCAGATTCAGCTCGCGCAATTCAGAGATATCCCAGTCGACCGGAATACACCGCCAACCTGAAGAGTCACAATTCGCGGCGCCCTCAGTGCGGGAGGCCTCAAGTACGGCATACGGATCACTACGGTCTAATGAGACCGTCTTAAGTGCAGGAATATTCTGGTACGCAATCACACCCGCAAAGACAAACACAGCAGCCGCGCAGAAAGCGAGTGCGCTTTTTAATATGCTTTTGCCTGAGGTCTCTGCAATGCCAGCCGCCCCTTTTCCTGCATGAACTGGAGAAACCGTCTCATAATCTGCCCCAAGCACTTCAATAATCGCCTGCTTGGCAATGTCTGTTCCAACGTTATGGTTACTAGTGGCGTAGGCACCTAGCAGAGCTCTGTCGCAAATACTGTTAATCAGGCGCGGCGTCCCTTCACTGGCACGCCAGATAGCCTCGATCGCGGCTGGATCAAATAACATCTGATCCCCGCCTGCACAGACAAGACGGTGCTCAACGTATTCGGATGTTTCGGCCAGACTCAATAACTCCAGGTGATAGCGCGCAGTAATACGCTGATTCAACTGTCTGAGATCGTGACGCTTCAACAGATCACGCAGTTCCGGTTGGCCGACCAACACCAGAGTAAGCAGCTTCTCCCGATCCGTTTCCAGATTGGTCAACAGGCGAACCTGTTCCAATAGCGCGACTGGCATGGACTGGGCTTCATCAATCACGCAAATAACACGCTGATGTTTCCCGTAGAACCTCACCAGTGCTTCGTTGATGGATGCGTAAACTTCCTTGAGCGTTGCGCTTTTTTCGTAGGCGATACCCAGGTCATCACAGATGCTTTGCATTAACTCTATAGGCGAGAGCTGCGGATTAAATATATATGCAACATGATCACCTTCTGGGATAGACGCCATAAGCGCCCGGCACAGTGTCGTTTTACCCGTACCCACTTCGCCAGTAAGGCAGATAAGCCCGCCCTGATCCGTCAGGGCATAGCTCAGGTGTGCCAACGCTTCCTGATGCCCAGGTGACGGGTACAGAAAATCCGGATCCGGAGAGATGGTAAATGGCAGTTTATCTAAGCCAAAGTACTCAAGGTACATGCTGCATCCTGTCTGATTGATGCCGGCATGATACCGGAATTGCACGTCTGACGCAGTGGTGACTTAGCCTGAAATCACGGGGGATCTCTCACCAGCGACTGATCAACGAAGACCAGTCACCACCGATATTGATACGACAACCCAATACGGGCATCGCGGACTTGTTTTATATTGAGATCATCTACGATGTAGCTGGCAGAGAGCCCCTGCCAGTAGAAAGCAGCACCGAGCTGGCGCTTCGACGTTCCAACAACACCCACTTTGCCGCTACCGAATGGGTAACGTTTCTCGATGGACAGATTCCGGTAAACGTCATACCAGTAATACTGAACGTATACATCCAGCGGCTTATAAACCGCATTCGCGACAACTGTCGACTTAATTGATGTTTCCAGTGTCTTCGGATTGTCGTCGCCACTGGCAGCGCCGCCACTCGAACAGACAGGATTAGTAACCTCACCGACTTCTGCGCATATTGAGCGGTGTGCAGAGTTACCCATATCGAGAAGATTCCAGAGATCTCTCACTTGCAGGGCAAGTTCCAGTTCATCCGTCGGGGCCCAAGCTCCTGAAAGGGACGCGCTGTATCCAAACCACTCCTGAGATGCACTGCCTTGCGGGTCTTCATATTCAGGAAGCGTATCGAAGGAAGGAAAGCGATACTCGTCAAAATAGTACGACAGGCTTGCCGAAAAGTTAGAACCCTCATCAGCGAAGCTTCGTCCAACAAATGAACCAAACTGATAATGGATCAGCTTGTACAGCATAAAGGCGGGTGACACCGACCAATTCTCACCCTCAAAGCGATAAGAACCACCAATCCCACGAGCCTGGAATACCTTGGCAACCAGGTTAAGGTCTCTGTCCTGCTGAGTTTCTATACCAAACTCGGCGTCCAGGTAGACGGCTGTTGTGTCAGGAGAAAACTTGAGTGAATAGAACCAGCGACGTTCCGCATTTAACGTGAAGTTCCGGTAAGACGCGGATGCTGCGAGACTCATATCCGCATACGCGTACTCGCCGGTATCAGCGTCCTGCTCCCAACCTTCGATCATCTGATCAATCGGAACAGGCTCAGAGCTTGCTTCAGCAGACAAGGAGAAACTGACATCGCCGGAGTACTCTGAAGGCTGCCCTGCTGCCGCATCAACACTATTCGCGATGGCGACAGCAGACGACAGCAGTATGACCTTCTTAATCACCAATAATCATCCAGGTGCCATCAACGAAACGGGCGACAAATACGTTCTCTCGTTCTTCGCGAATTGTGCCAACTAGCGCGCCACGTACAGTCAGATAAGCGACTGCTTCGCAGCCATCATTTGAATCTGCATCTGTTGGCGCTGCTGCTGACAATTTATCGCGGTCGTTAAAGCCGCAGGCCGTTTCATCGTTGCCTTGCGTGTATTCCGTACGAGTAGCTATTTGAGCAAGAACCGATTGATCAGTACCACCCATAGATACGTTTGAGCGTGAAATCAACCAGTAACCACGTTCGACTTCGATGGTTTTCAGTCCGCCTTCCCCATCACTGATCTGCTCTTCCGAGACGGCCAATTCGAGATAAAAGCCCTGTGCATCTCCGCCAGCAACAACACCTAACTGGTTGCTGATATTTTCATAAGTTTCCTCAGAGCCGAAGCCATAAGAAGCACTTAATGCGAATTCATCTTCTACCTGTCTTTCAAGAGCTAGTTCAAAGATAACAGGAATCAGTGCTTCTTCTTCTGGGTCTTTGAGGTAACTTTCTGCAACGGCAGTAAGACGATCTATCCCCAGCTCTATATCGTCATAGAAGGTACCGCTGAACGGCCCATACTTTACGCCTTCTGTCAGGCCCTGATACTCAGTACCAGATACAATTGCAGACGTAGACAAATCGATTTCATATATCCCGTTGCCAGGCACGCTGTATCTGGAAAGAACATTATTCTCATAATTTCTCTCTAGAAGCTCATCAAGGGTTACTTCTCCGGCCAGCTCAATAACTGTATCGCAACTCTGCTCAACTCTTTCATCATCCCCGTCCATATCGACATCCACCCAGGATACGTTACAGGATTCGGAACGGGTCGTATTGGTACTAGAGTCGTAGGGGTACAACTTGATCCGACTAATGAAGTCCCTCCCACGAAGCTCTTCATCAAAATATTCTATAACCCGACCATCCGATAAGACGGTCTGGTCGCGATACAGGCTTTCAACGAGATCTGTAATTTCCGTCGGAGCATCTGGACGCCCAAGGAAAAACTCATGGGTAGCAGGCCATTTACTGGTTGGGTAATACGATGAAGAATTCGTCGTTCTGAGCTGAACGTTCAGATCAGTCCTGTTTTCTGCATCCGGTTCCAGCGTGGACCTTGCACGGACGACAAATGTAACTGGGTTATACCTGGTCTGGGAGGCATCATCGAGTGGGTCTTTGACCCCTACCAGGTTGGCCTCAATGAGCGCGTTGAATTCATGTTCACCATTATCGCCCGCCTGGGCGCCATCGATATTGCCTTCAAACCTGACCAACGGCCAGACAATCGCAATCTGCGTTGGCGCAACGTGTGAAGGATCTGAGTCATCCAGAAATGATCCAGCAGGAGGCGACGCATAGCTGTCCTCATAAAACACCCGAACATAAGGACGAGTAGTGATGCTTCCGTCAGAGATGGCCTCCGTGTACCAGTAAAGCTTTTTACCATTACCTAGTGCCAAAGCATTCTTAATTTCGGCTGGAATAGCATCAACCCCCTCATCAGGGTTATCAGCCGACTCTATTTCGAAATCAAACACATTATAGAGCCCGGCATCCGCATCCGTGGTTTCAATCGGGCGCATAACAAGCCGAAGTGAACCGTCAATAAGTACACGGTCACTAGGAAGCCCTGCCGAATCGCTCTCATCAGTTTCGATGGCGAACCCCACTGGCGGGGTGCAATCACCCTCTCCGAACTCACAACGAGCAAGGATCTCAGCACCTTCCAATATTTCATTGAGAACACCAGTAGGCCCAAATGCCAGGTCTGCCACTGTGTTCAGCGCTGTTTCATGCGCCAGATAATATGAATCAACGCGACGTCCATGAACAGGATCGATGAAGCTGGGCTGATTTTCATCATAGCCCCAGAAATTCTTCACTGCCGCAGTAAGGTCCGTCAGAAAATATTTGCTGTTTTCTATTGCAGTACGCCAACCCGCTAACCTGGCTGGCACATCGACATCTACCGATGTTTCAACGTCCTCTCTCATAGAGGCTGCGACGCCGTCGAGCCGCTCAAGAGCTGTGACTGCACCAGCAGGGACTCTGGCACCAAGCCCGTTAAAGTAATTGATGTTATCCCGGAGTATTGTGCTGGCCGCAGAGAAAATCTTGAACTTAGTTACAACATCCGAGGCGTTACTTTTTTTCTCCAACAACTGCCCGCGCCGATCAATTACATCACCGGTAATTTCACCCAGTTTCGTTACGAAGTCGGTGTTAGCCGAATCAGCGAGATACGGCAAAGCAGCAATTAACGCACCGTAATAGACCCCTTCGACCAGAGCGTCACCTGAAACTGTCTCAACTTGCGTAATCTGACTGGGGGCAACTACAGGCGACGAAATAATATCCGTCAGACCGAAGAGCTCAGAGACATGAAGATTGGCCAACTCCATCGTGTATTGGTTATACACACCTGTTTTCGCTTTCTCGATGTCATCCAACACAGCCTGATTGATGTCCGCCCGGTCGTCTGCAGAAAGGCCGTTCGTGACTGCGTCGATATAAACCGTTCTGGCCATACTGCTTGCAATATCAGTAATCCAGTTGACATTGACCGTCATGCCGTCGAGCAATTCACCGACGCCAGCCCGGACATCCAGATCATCTGGAAGCGGAACATATTTCCCGTAAGCGAGCGAGTCGCACCCCTGTACTCGCTCACAGCGATAGAACACATCCCCGTTGTCCGTATTCGCGATAAAGATAAACGATCCTGATACGTCTTCGGCCTCTGCCGTCAGCTCGTAAGTACCCGTTTGAGAAGACTGCGAAGCTGCACCATCGTATACAAGATTACCGCTATCGTTTTCTATGAGCGTCGGGCCACCCTCATAGTTGATCGGTGTTGCACTGATTCGGCTACCCCAGGTCGCCGTCCCTATTCGACCGCTAATACCATAAGTCTCCTCTTCACCGCTGACGGTGCGGGTAGAACTGGAGTTCCCTGAACAGGCCTGAAGGAGCACGCCGATAAGGATTACTGAGGTAAGCTTATGAACCATCTTCTTATTACTCTTATTCTGTTCTATGTCATTCTACGTTTGGAGTAGGCACAGGATAGCTCTCAGACAGGTGTTTTACTGCCCCTTTACACAAAAAAACCCGGCATTTGCCGGGTTTTTTACAGTGCTTGACGCTACTTACTGAGCTTTGAACTTCAGACGGTATGCGTGCAGCAGCGGCTCGGTATAACCACTTGGCTGCTCTTTACCTTTGAAGATCAGGTCAGACGCCGCTTTAAACGCGATAGTGTCGAAGCCTGGCGCCATATTGATATAAGAAGCGTCACCCGCATTCTGACCATCAACAACCGCAGCCATGCGCTTCAGGCTGTCTTCAACCTGTTCGCGGGTACAGATACCGTGTTCCAGCCAGTTAGCAACGTGCTGAGAAGAGATACGCAGCGTTGCGCGGTCTTCCATCAGGCCAACGTTGTTGATGTCTGGCACTTTAGAACAACCAACACCTGCATCAACCCAGCGAACAACGTAACCCAGGATACCCTGACAGTTGTTGTCGATTTCCTTCTGAATCTGTTCTTCAGTCAGAGCTGAAGCTTCTTCAGCGGTCATCAGAGGGATGCTCAGGATGTCGTCAACAGACGCGTGCTCACGGCTCTTCAGTTCGTTCTGAACAGCGAATACGTCTACCTGGTGATAGTGCATCGCGTGCAGAGTAGCGGCAGTCGGAGATGGAACCCATGCGGTGTTCGCGCCAGACTTAGGATGGCCGATCTTCTGCTCCATCATCATGCCCATCTCATCAGGGATAGGCCACATGCCTTTACCGATCTGTGAACGGCCCTGCAGACCTGTTTCCAGACCAGTATCAACGTTCCAGTTTTCGTAGGCGTTGATCCAGGTCTGCTGCTTCATGACAGTCTTAGGTACAAACGGACCTGCCAGCATAGACGTATGGATTTCGTCACCAGTACGGTCCAGGAAGCCAGTGTTGATGAATACAACACGGTCTTTCGCAGAACGGATACATTCTTTCAGGTTAACCGTGGTGCGACGCTCTTCGTCCATGATCCCCATCTTCATAGTGAAGCGTGGCAGACCCAGTGCGTCTTCGATGCGACCGAACAGTTCGTTGGCGAATGCCACTTCTTCTGGGCCGTGCATCTTAGGCTTAACGATGTTGACAGAACCGGTAGTAGAGTTCTGGAACGGGGAGTTACCCTTCAGATCGTGCATAGCGATCAGGGTAGTCATCATGCCGTCCATGATGCCTTCTGGGATTTCGCTGCCATCGGCCAGCAAGATCGCAGGGTTAGTCATCAGGTGACCGACGTTACGAACGAACAGCATTGAGCGACCTTTCAGCTTAACGGTTTCACCGTTCAGGCCAGTGTACTCACGGTCTGGGTTCATAGTACGGGTGAAAGTCTTGCCGCCCTTGGTTACTTCTTCCGCCAGGTCGCCTTTCATCAGGCCGAGCCAGTTTCCGTAGGTCACGACTTTGTCTTCTGCGTCTACAGCAGCAACAGAGTCTTCACAGTCCATAATGGTGGTCAGTGCTGCTTCCATCAGAACGTCTTTTACGCCAGCAGCGTCGGTTGAACCGACTGGGCTGGTTGCGTCGATCTGAATTTCGAAGTGCAGGCCGTTGTTAACCAACAGAATCGCTTCTGGTGCAGCCATTTCGCCTTTAAAGCCAACCAGTTGAGAAGCATCTTTCAGGCTGGTAGTGCTGCCGTCTTTCAGCGTAACAACCAGTTTGCCTGCTTCAATTGCGTACTTAGTGCTGTCAGCGTGATCGCCAGCCGCCAGTGGGGCTGATTCGTTCAGGAAGTTACGCGCATAAGCGATAACTTTGTCACCACGTACTTTGTTGTAGCCCTGACCTTTCTCAGCACCGTCTTCTTCAGAAATGACGTTAGTGCCGTAAAGAGCATCGTACAGTGAGCCCCAACGAGCGTTCGCAGCGTTCAGAGCGAAACGAGCATTCATAACCGGTACTACCAGCTGAGGACCAGCCATCTGGCCGATCTCTGGCTCGACGTTTGCGGTAGTTGCTTCGAAGTCTTCGCCTTCTGGCAGCAGGTAACCGATTTCCTGCAGGAACGCTTTGTATTCAGAAGCGTTATGAGCCTGACCTTTACGCTCAGTGTGGTAAGCATCGATTTTGGCCTGCAGATCATCACGCTTAGCCAGCAGCGCCTTGTTCTTTGGAGCCAGTTCATTGGCAATAGCATCAAAGCTCGCCCAGAACGCATCCTGTTCAATACCAGTGCCTGGCATTGCTTTGTCATTGATGAAATCGTACAGCTCCTGGGCGATCTGGAGTCCACCCTTCTGAACGTATTCTGTCATTGTTTAGCCTCAACTCTTTTGGGGACACAGCCAAATGTACGGCTGCATCTTAGACCGGTGAAATTTCAGGGCCGGGAGTATAACGCAACTGTTTTCGTATCGCGACCACGTATCGCAGCCCCCCTCTCCGACTCCGTGCCAGATATTCCCGGGCAGCCCCTCAAAAACCTCCATACCGTTGCCTGCCAAAAGCAATACAAAACCTATACATATAATATACAAGGTGTTTATAATGACCCAGGAGCTTGGCCGCACCCGAAGTAACTGACATTGACTCTGCCGTTAGCAGTCTGACTTACAACCAGATCTGACGCGGCGCACAGGAGAACCGATATGGCTTCGAAGAAAGGTGCAGATAGACGTAAAGCAAGTCCCGAAGAGCTTCGTCAGCAACTGGAAGCTGACGTACAGGCTTACCTCACGAGCGGCGGAAAGATTCACCGCATTAAAGAAGGAATTAGTGGGGAGACCGGCTGGAAGCGCCCGCGCAACGGATACAATCCCAATACAAGGGTGAATATACAGCTTCCTATCTCCTACGGAACACTCTGATTCAACACGGGAACCCCAATAGCACCGGCGCTGCCGGTGCTTGCAGAATCAGTTCAGTGACTCCCAGGTGCCATCGATATAACGGATGATCCAGACACCGCTTTCATAGACAATTTTTCCGTAAACCTTATCGCGATAATTCAGCACGTAGACGGCTTCCTGAGGATCGCGACTGAACGAAGGCTCGGCCGTGTTTGACACAACACAGCGACGGTACTCGCCATCATCACCGACGATATAACGATAAACCGGTGCACCGTCGACCAAATCAAGGTTGCTGCCCAGGATAATTTCGCTGTCCACCGTGTCGGTTGAGCCATCAGCGAGAGAGAGTTCAACACCGTCTTTAAATACAGACAGGCTCGTAGCTTCAACCGTACCGCTCTCAGTACTGAAATCGAAAATCAGACGATCAAGGTCAGCGCCCACGCCCTGATAGAGACCCGTAGTATTGACGCTCGTATAGTCATGTGACACTGAAAGCGACACATCAACCTGTTCACTGTAAGGCGCAGTTATCTGAACATCGACCAGCGTTTTCGGTTCAGTCACCGTTGAGTAGTCGAGCACGACCTCACTGGTAAAGCGTGCATTCGACAACCCCAATTGCGCGCTTCGATACAGTGTGCCGTCCAATGAAGAGAGAGATGTCGGCAGAGGAGAAAGCGTCAGACACCCTTGCTCATCAGCAGACTCAACAGGAAACTCGACGAAATAAACACCCTCGCCCGGTACTTCTGGCCGGGAGAAAACACCAATCTGCCACAATTCATTTACCGCGTTCTGCAGATCCTGTTCAGTATTTAACCGCTGCTTCGGCTGGCAACGCTCAATCACTGGCGACTCAGCAGTACCGCTCAGTAAACACGCTTCATAATCATGCGTAGCAATTAGTTCTTCGGTATCACCATCACCATCGATATCACTGACGTCTTCGCGCTGTACCGTTGGGTAGAATCGATAACGGTAATCGTCCCCACCTTCAACGAAATAGTCCAGATATTGAGTCTCGCGCCCGTTTACGGTTTGCGTACCAGTACGGTACTGAACCAGCCCACTAGCAACTGTCCCTTCAGGGTAAAGGGGTGCCCGCTCAAAGAATGCATTGAACGAAGCAAACTCAGACTCTGGGTAATAATCTGCTGCCTGATTGGCACTGGCCGTGAGAAATACCGTCGTAATGTTTGAATCCGTGCCGTTATCGTCTTCATAAACATCAGAGATGCGACTATTCAGAACCACTTCTGAGATATTAAAACGACGCCCGGAGACACCGTCAGGGTCATCGACGCCCTGGTACAGGATACTAAATGCACCGGTAAGCTCAGTTTCGTTAGCGCTACCAACATCGCCTGCATCGTAAAGGGTGAAATCGGTCCAACGAATCTGGTAGGCCAATGCCGGGGCAGACACCTCATCCTGAAGAACCGTCACGGTATTTTCATAGAAAATACGCAAACCGCTTGGGCTGCTGATTTCGTCATCACTGTAGGTATGATCCAGCTCGAGACGCAGACCATTGGCAACTAGAGTCCCAGTCATCAGAATATCTATTGCGCGGGAACTGGTCGGAGCATCATCTTCATCAAGCAAATTAATGTCCGCAACGGCCTGTGATACTTCAAAATCACCGCCGTTAAGCGTCAGTACAGGCGCAGAGTAGGTATGACTCTGATACCACTCCCACTCCGGGCTGACTGATGGGCAGCCACTGTTGAGATAGCAATCCCGGTAGAAACCAGCGATTTCCGACACTGCGGTTGTGATTTCATCGAGATTTTCAGCATTGTCTTCACCAACACCCCTCAACAGATCGGCGTAGCTATCCAGTTGCTCCCGGTAACCGTCTTCGAAAAAGCTGTTGCCGTAGTCGCGAAGTTCCTGCACAAAGGCTTTCGTGCGCTGAAGGCCTAACTGGTAATCCTCCAGCTCGTCACCCAGGAGCGAGCTCAAAGAAGCCGGTATAACCGACGTCAGGTCCCCATCTACAAACGCATCGCGCTCCGTCTGTAGTTGAGCAACAACACTGGCAACATAACCAGACACGGTTGAATTCGTGACATTTAAATCATTCAGGTTACTGATGGCTGCGTCGTAAAGATCGTAAAGAGCGAGAGTCTGCGCTCCGCCGCGCTGCATCAACTGGCCGTCATTTGCCACCAGGTCCGCAGCAACCGCTGAAGCGAAAGACGGCAGATCTGTCGTTGATGTATAGGACAATTCATAGGACTGCCACGCGGCTAAAAGAGCACCATAGCGAATTGAATATTGTGCTTCTGTCTGGTTAGCGCCCCGCCACTCCTCTATTTGAGTCAGGTCTGCGGGTTCCCGACTCTGGATAGAATCGATACCAAACAAGCGTGAAACCTGTGATTCGGCTTGAAGTGTCGAATACACAGAATAGAAACCAGTATCTAACCAACCTGCATCCTGCTGGGTACCAGAATCTTCACTGTATACACGATCGAAAGCGAGCTGAGCTGCCAGATCAGTGAGTGGAGTGATTCGAATGCGCTGGCCATCCTCGATACCAGCAGCAACCGATCGCCAACCAGGCGCACCAACAATTGTGTACTGAGCACCGAAAGCGACAGAGCCGCAACCATCAACGAGCTGGCAGCGTCGAGTCGTCGACGTGCCATCGACATTTTCACGCCCATAGACATCGAGATAGACGATTTCAGTACCATCGGCAGAGACTACGGCCTGACCCTCATCATCCGTCGTGAAGCGGGCAAAGCTAAGAACTCCCGGCTGCACCTCTGAAGGCATACCGGTTTCGTCGACAGTTACCCGTCTGAGCATGGCTTCATTGAAATCTTCCTGACCAACCTGCACATCCAGATTGATGGTTGTAACAGATGAGCTGCTGTCATTATCACTGCATGCTGCCAGCGCAGCGACCAGAGGGATAACAACCCAGCGGGAGAAGGAAATATTGTCGGGAAACGCTAAACGACTGACAGAAAAAAGCGGTCTGGTCACACGAGCCTCAAATAAAAAGGGATGTAGATGTGCGCCATCATATCAGCCACGCGTTCTGATGCCACCAGAGACAGCGCCCTTTTGACAAAACCCGGCACTTCGCCATGCCGGATCTGCCTGGCTGCGTCGTCGCCATCTTTGCTCTATAATCGCGCCCATCTGCACCGGAGTATTTATGCACTTATTTGTCGAACAACTCACCAATGTCGATTTCAGCTACCTAGACGCGAACAGAGGGATCGTCGGAGAGACCTGGTGGGCGTCAGCCATCCTTGAAGGAGCACTGGATGACCAGGGCATGGTCTGTGACTTCGGCATTGTTAAGAAAACACTTCGTCAGTGGCTGGATACCGAACTCGACCACAGACTTCTTGTGCCTGCCGAGGCACCTGGCCTCGAAGTTAAGAAGACCGGTGAGCGCGTGAATATTTCCATGCAAACCGGGCGCGGCATCGTCGAAATGAGTGCTCCAGCAGAAGCCGTGACCCTGATCGACACGGCTGAAATTACAGCGGCGAGCGTTGCAGCTTGGTCTATCAAGCAACTCCAGACGTATTTCCCGGAGACCATTGACCAACTGACCCTGGACTTCACTCCAGAAGCGATTGACGGTGCCTTCTACCATTACTCTCACGGCCTGAAGAAGCACGCAGGGAACTGCCAACGGATCGCCCACGGACACCGTTCGCGCATCCAGATCTGGCTTGATGGTCAGCGTGATGAGCAGGAAGAGGCCTACTGGGCTGACTTGTGGCGGGATATTTATATTGGCAGCACTGAGGACCTCGCCTCAGACGACACTGACACTCTTTCTTTCGCTTACACTGCGCAACAGGGTGACTTCTCGCTGACCCTCAACCGTGCACATTGCTACATGATGAGCACCGACTCAACGGTTGAATTGATCGCTGATCACCTCGCTAAAGAAATCAGCAAGCGCCACCCAGGCAAAGACGTTCGCGTTCGCGCCTTTGAGGGGGTAAACAAAGGCGCTATGGTACAAGTCTGATCAATACGGCGGCTTGCGCAGCAGCCTGGCCAATCAGGCCGCCTCCTCCATCGACTGACGAGCGCGCCGTTGTGTATAAATGAACGCGATGATGGCGAATGGCAAAAGAAACCACATCCATTCATGCAGTTGCTCTCCGAATTGGCGTCCGAGTACGTAGGTTGTAATAAACAAAGCCGCCGCCCAGGCAATAATCGACGCCAGATTAGCAAAACAGAAAGGCGTTGCAGGTACTCTTGCCAGACCACAGGCAATATACCCAAACGTGCGGAGCCCTGGCATACAGCGAATCAGCATCAGCTGCTTCCAAGGTGAGTCCCGTAATGGCTGGACCTGCTTCTGAATAATGGGGTGACGTATTTTACGACGCAGTTTTGGCCATATCAGAGCCGCCCTCCCCAACAGATAAAGCGCTGTATCTCCGATAAACATCCCGAGGCACACAGCAAAAAAAGCGACGCCCGGCGCCATTTTCTCACTTGCGGCAAGAAGAGCCGCTCCGATAATCGCCAGGTCTTCGAGCATAAAGGTAGATATAACCACGACCAGAACAGGCCAGGCGGGGTGATCGATATAACCAAATAAACTGTCGAGCATTCGTGGTCCTGCTAAAGCCACCCGTGAAAATTGACCGGCGATTGTACCAGAAGTGCCCAGATTGCCTACGTAACTGGCTTTAAATACCCGAATATTCGCCCTACCGGTAATAATTCACGACTGTTTCCTTCATATTGGCTCTCAGATACTGAGATCTCGCTCAAAATCCGTTAGAATCCCGCCCCAGAAAATGCATCGAATGCCCAACCTATTACCAAAGATTGAGAGACCCCATGGAACTGTCTGCACTTACCGCTATTTCTCCGCTGGACGGCCGCTACGGCAGCAAAACTGCTTCACTGCGCGCTGTTTTCTCTGAATTCGGTCTTATCCGTGCCCGTGTTGAAGTTGAGATCCGCTGGCTGCAGCGTCTCGCCGAACACGAAGCCATCACCGAAGTTCCAGCGTTCTCTGCAGACACCAATGCTCAGCTTGACGCCATCGTTGCCAACTTCAGCGAAGCCGATGCTCAGCGCGTAAAAGACATCGAAGCAACAACCAACCACGATGTAAAGGCCGTTGAATACTTCATCAAAGAGAAGTTTGCAGACAACGAAGAGCTCAAAGCGGTTAACGAATTTGTTCACTTCGCCTGTACCTCTGAAGACATCAACAACCTGTCACACGGCCTGATGCTGAAAGAAGGTCGCGACACCATTCTGCCGATGATGCAGAAGATCGCTGACGAGATCCGTAAGCTTGCTCATGAGCAGGCTGCCCTGCCAATGCTGTCCCGCACTCACGGCCAGACTGCATCACCTTCAACGCTGGGTAAAGAAATGGCGAACGTTGTTGCTCGTCTGGAACGTCAGATCAAGCAAATCAAAGCCGTTGAGCTGCTGGGCAAAATCAATGGTGCTGTTGGTAACTACAACGCTCACCTGTCTGCGTACCCGGATATCGACTGGGAAGCCAACGCTGAAACCTTCGTGACGTCACTGGGCCTGACCTTCAACCCGTACACGACTCAGATCGAGCCACACGACTACATCGCTGAACTGTTCGATGCTTTCGCGCGCTTCAACACTATCCTGATCGACTTCGATCGCGATATCTGGGCGTACATCTCGAACGGCTACTTCAAGCAGAAGACCATCGCTGGCGAAGTGGGTTCTTCTACTATGCCGCACAAGGTTAACCCGATCGACTTCGAAAACTCCGAAGGTAACCTCGGTCTGGCCAATGCCGTACTTGCACACATGGCGCAGAAACTGCCGATCTCCCGCTGGCAGCGCGACCTGACTGACTCCACTGTGCTACGTAACATGGGTGTTGGTATGGGCTACAGCATGATCGCGTATCAGGCGTCTCTGAAAGGCATCAGCAAGCTCGAAGTCAATGCAGTTCGCCTGGGCGAAGATCTGAACAACGCATGGGAAGTTCTGGCCGAGCCAGTTCAGACTGTGATGCGTCGCTACGGTATTGAGCAGCCATACGAAAAACTCAAAGCGTTCACTCGTGGCAAAGCCATCACCAAAGATGCAATGGGCGAATTCATCGCGTCTCTTGAGCTGCCGCAGTCTGCAAAAGATGAGCTGAATGCAATGACTCCTGCCTCTTACGTAGGTAACGCAGAGGCTCAGGCTAAAAAAGTCTGATCGCTCCTGCGCTTCTGATAAAGCCTCCGCAAGGGGGCTTTTTTGTACCCTTACCACAGCCTTTTCGGAGCCCTACTGATGCACGTCCTCGGCCACCTCTCTGTTGACGAATTCCTGCGCGACTACTGGCAAAAAAAGCCGGTACTTATCCGTCAGGCGATTCCAGGTTTTAAGCCTTTATTGGCGGCCGACGAACTTGCAGGCCTCAGCCTTGAAGAGGACATTGAGTCACGCCTGATCGTCGAAGAAGGTGCGACGGGCCCATGGGAGGTAAAAAAAGGTCCGTTCACCGAAACCGACTACCGAGACCTACCCCATAACAAGTGGACCCTGCTCGTACAGGCGGTCGATCAGTGGGTACCAGAAGCGGCGGAACTACTGGAGCATTTTCGCTTTATTCCCTCGTGGCGTATCGATGACCTGATGATCAGCTACGCCACCGATGGCGGCAGCGTCGGCCCGCACTGGGATCAGTACGACGTATTCCTGCTGCAAGCCGAAGGTCAGAGAGAATGGCGAGTCGGCCAGATGTGCACCGAAAAAAGCAGCATACTGGAAGGCCCCAGCGTAAAGATTCTCGCTGACTTTGAAGAGAATGATCGCTGGATTCTTGAACCCGGCGATATGCTTTACCTTCCTCCCGGCCTCGCACACTGGGGAATATCACAAGGTGAGTGCATGACCTACTCCATTGGTTTCCGTGCTCCATCAAGTTCCGAGCTCCTTGAACGCGCGATCGACTCGGCCTTACCGCAACTGACCGAAGACGACAGATACTCAGACCCAGACCTGAGCATTCAGAGCTCCCCAAGCGAAATTACCGGGCATGCTGCAGAGCGCCTGAAGTCTCTTCTGATAAAAGCCATTGATAACCCTGCTCTGCTCAAAGCGACGCTGGGGCAACTTATGACAGAAGCGAAATATGATGAACAAGCACCGGTTTACGAGGTCACGGATCATGACTGGGCCGATACCGTCAACACACTGCAGGAAGCTGATCAGTGGGGTCGCCACCCTCAGGCGCGTTTCGCATATAGCATCGATGACTCGTCTGTCGCTTTCTACTGTCAGGGCGAAGTGGTTCGGTTACCAGTATCCTGCTGCGACACTATTAAGCAGCTCTGCGACTCCCCTTACTTTGACAGCGAATGGTTGATCGGCTCTTTCGTAGAGCCAGAAACAAAAAACCTGCTCAGCAACCTCATTTTTTGTGACCTGATTGTTGCTATTTAAACTCCCGGCTCCTTGATGATTTACGATTAAGCAGCCATTCTTTTTATTACATAAAGACAGGGAAGCAGAAACTTGGAAATTCGCATCACCGACTGGCGTGCATCCCGCGATATCATCCGAAAGATCCGGGAAGAAGTGTTCATTAAGGAACAGAGTGTGCCGCCCAAACTGGAGTGGGACGAATACGACATTGAAGCAATTCATTTTCTGGCACTGGATGGCAGGAATCCGATAGGCTGCGCACGACTTATGCACACGGGTAAATTCGGGCGCATGGCAGTACTCAGAGAGTTCAGAGGGCAGCACTGGGGCTCACGATTAATCAATGCCATCGAAGACTTCGCCCGCAACGAATTAAAAATCCGCGAAATTCGAGCCGCGGCTCAGGCGCATGCCGTCCCCTTCTATCAGAAGAATGGTTTTAATATTGAAGCGGGTTTCTTTGATGATGCAGGGATTCCGCACCTGAATATATACAAGGCACCTGGCGCGCCTGAAACAAACTATGTTTTTCGCCCGGGTCGCGATAAGAATATTTATCCGCAGAACGACTTAGTTTCACTTGTGGGCTGGGTCGAAATGATTCTCGCCATGCGCCCCCGCAACGCTATTATCACCTGCTGCGATTTAACCCACCCATTATGGTGGGACAAAGCAGCACTCAATGCCGTCAGAGAGTTTGCTCTCGATTCACACAGGCGCCGGGTGAAAATTCTGATTCCCTCTGAGCGGGGCGGCATTAACCGCCACCCACTGTTACGATTACAACAGAGACTCAGCAGCCGTATCAGCTTGCGAGTTTCCCCTGAAGTACAGGACGATCTGCTTATTACTGCACCGTGGGGCCTCTTGCAGCTTACCGATGAAACACAAGGGATCGCGACTATGGGTGACGCCAGCCGGGTGAAGCGCATGGAAGCCTACTACAAGCCCCTTACGGAGACAGGTCAGCGCCCACGAGAAGCGCGACGCTTGTCTCTATAGCGCTTGCCCCTGTAAAAACTGGCCTGCGAAGAACTTACGTCAGCAGGCCCCAGAAAGCGACCGCATGACAGGCACTGACCACAAGCGTGAGCGTCCACCTCATGGTCCGGTAATCCCGCTTATAGCTCTGACGAAAGACGGGCTGGCGCTCCAGCCAGACCAGAACCCAGTAGCCGAGTAACAGGCCAGGCAGTCCCGCGAGATGAGGAACGAAGTACATCAGCCAACCCCACAAGAACACGCCAATCGACAATCCGAGCTCTGCCGAAGACACATGATCACGCTGCGCCTGCATAACGCCCCAGCAAGCACCCGCCATGAAGCTGAGAATCAATGCCGAGTAAAGCGTGAAAAAATCGGGGGCCCAGGTACTGCCAGCAAGGACAGATAGAGCAAAAAATACGAACGGGATCAGCCCCGCGTAACCTAACTTCTGGCTAATTCCGTTCATAGTGGCTCCAGACCTTAGTTGTGATGACCTGCTTTCAGAATAGCAGCTACACGTTCAACGTCATGTGGCGTATCAATGCCATGGCCCGGTGCCTGATCAATGACTGACATGTGAATATTCACGCCGTACCAGAGCGCACGCAGCTGCTCCAGCGATTCGGTCAGTTCAATCGGGCAAGGCGCCATCTCACGGTAATCGTTGAGGAAAGAAACCCGGTATCCGTACATACCAATGTGACGGTATACAGGCATGCGCGCTGTCACCTCCTCCTGGCTCTCTTTGTACAGGTCGCGATCCCATGGAATAGGTGCGCGGCTGAAATACATCGCAAAATGCCGCTCATTGAGGACAACTTTTACGACGTTTGGATCAAACGCATCGTGCGCAGTGGTAATCGGCGTACAGACAGAACTCATACCAGCATCTGAGTTCTGCAGCAGACCTTCCGCGGTCAATTCGATCAGAGACTTAGGAATAAGCGGCTCATCGCCCTGCAGGTTCACGACGACAGTATCCGCAGACCAGCCTTTTACCGAGACCACTTCTGCAATGCGTTCAGTGCCGTTCTCGTGATCCGGAGAGGTCATTACAACATCCGCACCAAAGCCCCGGGCAACATCAGCGATCCGGTCGTCGTCGGTAGCAACGACAACGTCTTCGGCGCCAGCCTCAAGTGCGCGCCCATAAACATGCTGGATCATTGGCTTACCGGCCAGATCAATCAGCGGCTTGCCGGGTAAACGGCTTGATGCGAAACGAGCGGGGATTACGATTTTGTATCCAGACATTATTTGACCTTATAGAAGTCTTTATACCAGTCGACGAAGGTGCCGATGCCGTCTGCCAGTGGCGTATTCGGGGCAAAATCAACATCAGCCGCCAGATCATCCACGTTCGCATAAGTGGCCAGCACGTCACCGGGCTGCATTTCCATATAGTTTTTATCGGCCTCAACACCCAGCGCGCCTTCGATCGTTTCAATGAAGGTACCGAGCTCAACCGAATTATGATTACCGATATTGTAGATTTTGTACGGCGCGGAGCTGCGTGAGCAATCACCAGATTCCGGCGTCCAGTTCTCGACCGGCTCTGGCACTTTCATCGCGATGCGCACTACGCCTTCAACGATGTCATCGATGTAGGTGAAATCACGCTGCATCTTGCCATGGTTGAAGACATTAATGGTTTTGCCCTCAAGAATCGCCTTAGTGAAGCTGAAGTACGCCATATCCGGACGCCCCCACGGGCCATACACAGTAAAAAAGCGCAGACCAGTCGTCGGCAAACGGTACAGGTGAGCATAGGTATGAGCCATCAGCTCATTGGATTTTTTCGTCGCCGCGTACAGTGACACCGGATGATCCACCCGGTCGCCTGTGCTGTACGGCAGGTGTGTGTTGAGCCCGTATACTGAGCTGGATGAGGCATAAACGAAATGCTCTACCTCATGGTGACGACAGCCTTCCATTACATTCACAAATCCAATCAGGTTACTATCGACGTAGGCATGAGGATTGGTGATCGAATAACGGACACCCGCCTGTGCAGCCAGATGAATAACGCGATCAAACTTATGTTCATTGAACAACGCGGCAACGGCATCCCGGTCAGCCAGCTCGAGCTGTTTGAATTGAAAACCACTCAGTGGCTCAAGCCATCCAAGACGTCCGTGCTTAAGTGCAACATCGTAGTAATCGTTCAGGTTATCAACACCGATTACTTCGTGACCCATTTCAACCAGTTTTTTACTGGTAAAAGCGCCGATAAAACCGGCTGCACCTGTAACTAAAATTTTCACTAATTATTTATCCTTCACATCATTCAGGCTTTCGAATTCAGGCAGCATGGCCTTGATATAGGCCTCCTCTAAGGGCATGCGACTGCCCAGAACAATATCGGCAACTTCGCGGGCAACGCCCTTCCCGCCCGATGCTTCAGTAATAAGGTCGGCACGATCACGCACCATCCAGAAACCGTCTGCAGGGGAAATAGCTAAACCAACGCGGGTCATTACCTTAAGATCAATAACATCATCACCGACGTAACAGACCTCCGACGGGTCAACCATCAACTCATCCATCAGGTTCGCCAACACTGGCCACTTTTCTTTGGTGCCAGGAAAAAAACGATTAATGCCAAGGTCAGCAGCTCGCTTGGCAAGCGGTGCCGAGTCCTTTGCGGAGATGATGGCAGTATCAATATCAAAAACATTGAGCAGTTTGATACCAACACCGTCTTTGACATTGAAGTGTTTCACCTCTTCACCAGAGGCAGAATAACTGAGCGTGCCGTCTGTTAATACGCCATCTACATCAAACACGACAAGGCGAATTGCACGGGCTTTTTCTTTAATTGCGTTAGGGAGATGAACCATATCCAACCACCAAAAATTTTTGGCATTGTACCGTCTCACGACGAATGACACCAAAAAACAGACATCAAAAGACGGTCTTTAGGATTAGTTCTTAAAAACTGAGAGTGTATATACAGATATGGAAAAAATAAGTGGCATCCCCAAGGGGATTCGAACCCCTGTTACCGCCGTGAAAGGGCGGTGTCCTAGGCCTCTAGACGATGGGGACACAAGGACAAGCAAGAAGGTTTTGGTGGAGCCTAGCGGGATCGAACCGCTGACCTCAACACTGCCAGTGTTGCGCTCTCCCAGCTGAGCTAAGGCCCCGTCTCAAAACGTGCGCGAATATTAATGGTGTCCCTCTGGACTGTCAACTATTTTGCGAAAAAAATTCACATAAACAACAACTTACAACGCCAGCTCAAACAAAAAGAGCGGCATAGAAGCCGCTCTTTTGGTTAATCAGTACTGCTGAACTGATCAATCAGCTTGCTGGGCATTTTCCATCGCGATAAGCAGCGAGGTGTACTCTTTCTCGAGCTTCTTCAGCTTCTTCTTACCCGGTGCACCCAGTGTATCGACAGCATGGCGAACACGCGCACGGCTCATATCCGGGCCAAGCAAGGCCATGGTGTCGAGTACTGAGATAGTTGATGATGTTCCGGCAATCGCGATAAAGAATGGGTACAGGAAGTCGCGGATTTTGACATCCATCTGCTTTGCTAACCCAAACAGCGCCTGCTCGATATTTTCCTTTTCCCAGTGACGGATAGCTTCCAGTTGCCACAACCCCATCTGCAGAATGTTGGTTGTCGCTTCTGTATCAAGCACTTTGTGCTCGAAGCTCTCAGGCGTCAGCGGCGTCATACCCGACAGGAAGTGCCCGGCTAGTGGGGCAACGTCAGAAAAGACTTCAACCCGTGGTTGAATGTGTGGGATCACCGGCAACACGTTCTCTGGGCGGAAGCCCCACTGAGCGAACTTTTCAACAAACTGCTCAGGAGACAGCTCACGCAGCCAGAGGCTGTTCAGCCAACGTAACTTCTCTACATCGAATACCGGGCCACCCAGAGACACACGATTGATGTCGAAGTTACTGAACATTTCATCACGGCTGAATTTCTCGCTCTCGTCCGGCATAGACCAGCCCATACGACCGAGGTAGTTCAGTACGGCTTCTGGCATAAAGCCCATACGCTCATAGAACATGATCGACGTTGGGTTCTTACGCTTACTGAGCTTGCTCTTATCCGGGTTACGCAGCAGCGGCATATGACACAGCTCTGGCATATCCCAACCAAAGTATTCATAAAGCAGCTTATGCTTAGGCGCTGAGCTGATCCATTCTTCACCGCGGATCACGTGAGTAATCGCCATCAGGTGGTCATCAACCACGTTGGCCAGGTGGTAGGTTGGCATACCGTCGGATTTCATCAGAATCTGAGCGTCAACTTGAGCCCAGTCCAGTTCAATCTCACCGCGCAGCATGTCTTTAACGACACAAACGCCCTCTTCCGGAACATTCATGCGCACAACGTACGGCGCGCCTGCTGCTTCACGCTCGTTAACCTCGTCTTCAGGTAAAGCGAGGTCAGATACTTTCAGAGCAGTCTGGTTACCGCTTTCCTGTTTCTGCTGGCGCAAGGCATCCAGCTCTTCGGCGGTGCGATAGCACTTGAAGGCCTTACCGCTATCAAGCAGCTTCTGTACGTGTTCTTCATAAATCGCACGGCGCTCACTCTGACGGTAAGGGCCGTAATCGCCACCAACATCAGGACCTTCATCCCAGTCCATGCCAAGCCAACGTAAACTGTCGAGAATCGCCTGCTCAGATTCAGGGGTGCTGCGTACCTGGTCAGTATCTTCAATACGCAAGAGGAATTGGCCGCCATGCTGGCGGGCAAAAGCGAGGTTGAACAGAGCAATATATGCGGTACCTACATGGGGATCGCCGGTAGGAGACGGCGCAACACGTGTGCGGACAGTCATGATGGATCTCGGTTAACTCAAAACTGCCGCGATTATAGAGAAATACCGGGTCGATTGCATGACGAATGCGTACGGGGCACACATTCGCCCGCACCAGGTCAGCGAGCTACCACTTCCTCAATTTCGGTCAGGATTGCGATCACTTCGCGACTGGCCGTTTCCATGGCTTCCAGATAACCAAGCATCGCGTCCCGGTTACCCTCGCTATGTGCTTTCATCGCCTTAAAGCCGTTATCATGAACTGCCTTATGAGGTGCATCCAAACGACGATAAGCACTCAGATGACTGTACTTATCGCGCCCTTCGCCTTCGCTATGCCACTTACCTAAACGACACATAGTGTGGTCAGCAAGCTGTGGCAACTCAACGTCCTGTCCCTGACTGATCGCAGCGTAAACCTGCCCCTTCCAGACAATATGATCCAGCTTCACTGTCTCAAGGAAAGATTCAGCCGATGTACGCTCAAAGCTCTGACAGACCTGCCCGGCAACCTCGCCAACTTCGTTAATGTGAGATGACACTGTGCCAACCTCATCAGAGAGGACTGCGCCACGCTCTCCAAGCGCTGCAATACCACGTGCAACCCGGTCCACTTCACCACCAATCGTAGAAATAAGTGCATCAATCTCTGCTGTCGCGTCGGCTGTACGCTGAGCCAGTGTGCGTACTTCATCTGCCACAACGGCAAAGCCCCGCCCTTGCTCACCTGCCCTCGCCGCTTCGATTGCTGCATTAAGCGCTAGCAGATTCGTCTGTTCAGAAATCCCCTTAATGAGACTGACGAAGTCCTCAATGCCGGACGCCACAGACTTTAAGCCGCCTACCGCAGTAGACGCCTCTTGCGATTCATTCTGAATAATATCCAGAGATTCAGTTAACTTACCGAGTGTTAAAGAGATCTCTCCAACCCGAGCGAGAGAAGCCTGCACACTATCATTCTCATCCCGTAGGCGTGTTGCAGAGCCCGCCATGGTGTTGCGAATACTATCGATGGCATCCGTTGAGCTAAACCATAACGATTGCAGATCCTTCACATATTGATATTGCGTAAGCCCGAACTCACAACGCATCTCGGCCACAATTTTAACCTTGTGTAGAAGCTCGTTCTCCTGCTCAAGTTTGTGGATATGATCGTTGCACTCTGCTGTAGGGATGGTTTCTACGGCTTTCTTCTGGGATCGAAAGAACACTGTACGGCTCCGCATGCTAATTATTTACAACCATTGGCGACAATTTTTCACACGACGTCGCTCGTATAAGGTTAGTAAAGAAACCGCACTGTGCCAGTCAGGCTGACGCTTTTGATGATCTCAGTGGTTACCCGTTATAAGGTTTTTTGATGAAGGCAGAGGGGCTCTGCCCTGTCCAGCGCTTAAAGGCCCGGCTGAAAGCCTGCGCGGTGCTGAAGCCCAGTAACTCGGACAACTCAGCAACGGACTGCCCACCGCGGGCGAAATAACCACGCGCAAAACGTTCCCGGATAACGTCCAGTTCACGCTGATAGGTCGTACCATCTTCTGCTAAACGGCGTCTGAACGTACGACTACTCATCCCAAGTTCACTGGCCGCCCGCTCAAGCGAAGGTAAAGCGCCGTATGAGCGAACGAGAAAGTGGCGCAAGCGAAGAGGTAAAAACTGCATTGCGCGGGTTGGAATCCTCTGAAACAGCGTCTTTTCGGCGGTCATTGCCAATAAACGATTGGCCAGAGGTAATTCAAAGTCGGCACTGCCCGCCTTACGGATTATTCGGGTCTGAGCACAGGAGAAGCGCACAGGGCAACGAAAGTATCGCCGGTAAATATGCCCCCACTCAGGCTCAGGATAACTGAACTCGACCGCCACGGGTTCGAGTTCGGAATCACGCCCCACAAGGTCGCAGACAATGTTGTAGAAGCTGATGCTGTTCAGCTCCATAAAGTAATGAGTATAAGGCGCAAGCGACACGTTCTCATCAATCGCTAACCAGGCCAGCCCGTCCCCCTCATGCACGGACATATCCAGCGCGGGAAACAACTCACGGCATAACCGGGCTGTGGTCTGACTGCACTCTTTGAGCGTTGGTTGAGAGATACTCAGAAGTCCAGCGTAGCCGTGGTGAGACACCGTCATAATGTTACCGACGAAGAGCCCAAGGTAAGGCATACGTATATGTTCAATTGATTGCTCGACCAGGCCAAGTACCTGTCGGGTAGAGATATATCGACCAGCGATATTTCCCTCGCTGAGGTCGACACCGATCTTACGGAACATTTCATTGTGATCGAGCCCCTTCGAGACCTGCATCAACTTATTCAGCTGCACAGCACGGGCGTCTTCGTACTGTTCATCGACACCCAGGTCAAGATCAGGTTTCTGAGCGATATTAAAGTACGTCAGTATGTGCCCGAGAGGGATGCAGGGAGTATCCAGGTCCATAAATGTTCCAGATGAATTTTATGGACCTGAAAGTATCAATAGCCAGAAGGCAGATCAACGCCAACGAATAAATAGAGTGATTGGCTGCGTGCTTAAATGCTCAACGGGCCAGATTAGGACGCCTTAATGCTGAACTCTGCACCTATGCGGCGGGCCTCTTCAGCCGCCCTGTCGCGGATATCGCGGTCATCTGAATAGATCTGAGAGATCAGTTTCAACTGGATCAATTGCGCTTTTTCTACCGACATTTCCTGATTCTGGATGCGTTTCGGCAATTGAGCCAACACCGCCTCAATCAGCACTTTGCGCTCGTCTGCGTCGGAAGTTCGATCCAGAGCCTCCAGTTGCTTGTTAAATCGCAACAGATTAACCAGACGAAGAAGCTCTGCTTGTGGATCAGCCTTCTGGTCAGCAACCGCCTGCAGCATCATCCACTCCGCCGGTGAGACGAAATCAGGGCGACCTTCAATGCGGTTAAGCTCACCGACACTGGTAGCAGCTTCTTTTGCTGAGTTAAGCGCGTCTTTCTGCATCTGGATCAGTTGATTGGGCGTCATCTCAGCAAGCTCTTCACGCGTATACTCCACTGATTGGGATATAGCCTGAGAGTGCTGAGGTTCTACTGACGTCTTCAATGCCTGCATTCCATCAAAGCCAGAGTAGTAAGCGAGCCCGCCAATAGTGATAACGCCAGCAGCGATAGCTATTTTCAACATACTCTTTACCTCTTGTACTTCTGTTACTTCAGTGAAAAATGCCAGGAATCGAGTCCGTTCGATTCCTGGCCAAGGAGACCATCAGAGTTTTACAGACGCTCTGGCGCCGGAGGTACAAGACGGAAGCTATATTCCTGACCTGGGCCAGCCACCAGGCTGTTGAACAGCGCTGTCATCCAGCCACACTCAAGTTCCGAGAACTCGGTTTCACCCTCGAACACAATACCACCCGCACCGAATTCGGCAATTGGGCCTTCCCAGGCGAGATTGAAGTTCGCAGGTTCAATGGTTTTACAGTTGAACGGTAGCTTCAGCCAACCGAAGCCCGCAGCGTTAATCAGAACATTTGCCTGAGTCGAACCATTGATAGCGAGTATGCCATCACGGCTCAGACTATTGGTCGCTTCTATCTGACCTACGGGTTCAACCGACAGTGCAACATCGAGGTTAACCAGAATATTCAACTCTGTTTCAAAGTCTGGCACATAGAGATCCCCCATCAGGCTTTCATCGGTGATGTTGGCATCTGCTGTGATTGAGGTATCTTCTGGCAGCTCAACGGTCTGATTCAGAGTATTCAGCAGAATTTCAGCATCCAGGTTCCACTCATCCAGAGTAACAATGAAATCACCGCCGCCCGGATTCGCGTTCGATACAGGATCAGCCGCAAAGCTATAACAGCTGTTGCGTGGATTCTCCCCAGCAAAACGCTCATCGAGCCAGGTCAGAACGGTTGGAGCCGCCTGGAACAGAGTGACGATATGCTCACTCGGATAAACATCGTAGGTCACCTTGTCGAAGCGACGGCAGTAATCTTTTTTCAGCTCCACACTCTGCTCAATCGGGATAAATTCATCTGCAGTACCGTGATAAAGCAGGACAGGAACATCCGCACCTTCACCACCCAGATTCTGCTCATTAATGCGCTGGCCGATAGAAGGCACCATCAACAGCTCATCCAGATCTTTGTTGCCAACGGTGTAAGAGCTGAGAGATTCATTCATGTAGTCGAACAGGAACTCAAAAGTACACTTGTTTTTATAGTCAGCGATGGCCGCTTTACCGTTCGCACTGGCAAGCTGATCGACCGGGATATCATCCGGATATTGCTCGGCAAGACCAATGATCCCCCCAAGAAGGAAGGATGCACCTGTACTGCCATTCAGATAATCAGCAACCACGGGGAAGTCAGCCGGAGTACCACCTGATGCAACACCTACCAGATCAAGTTCTGGTGCATAGTCGTCTGCAATCTGACCGACCCATGCAGCAGTCTGCCCGCCCTGAGAGAAGCCCCAAACAGCAGCAGGCGCTTCAGCATCTATCCCTGCACGAGGAATCTGAGAGGCGGCACGGAAAATATCCAGTGCGGCGTGCGCCTGCGACTCACCGGCCAGATAGGTAGGTGTAGCACCCGTGGTATAGCCCTGATAGTCAGTTACCAGTACCGCATACCCCTTCTCGAGTGCTGCGCGGATATTACGGATCTCATAGTCCGTTCCCGCTTGTAGCTGCATGGATGGCGCACAAGACTGATCCAGGCCGTGTGTACCTACTGCGTAGCTCAGGGTCGGACGCTCGCCTGCGCCTGTCCATTCTTTGCTGGAAATCAGCACGGTACCGGTGACCGCATTTTCTGCGCCCAGCGAATCCGTTGAGCGGTACATAACGTTGAATGCTTTGGAGAGTGGCGCATTATCACCCAGATTGACGTTCGCATCGCGGTACCAGATCAGGTCGCCGTTCTGAGGCGTATTGATGGAGGGAATGTCATAGAAGTCCATTCCGGACGGACCTTCTACTGCCGCGTGTGCGGCGACCGGAGTTAGCAGAGCTGCGCTCAGAGCAAGGGCGCCGGCCTTCAGTTTGAAGTCAGACATGGTAGATCACCTTTATTGTTTCGTTATTTTTATAACGGACGGATGTTTCCGAACCTGTGATCTACCTTACGCCCCAATTATGTGACTGTGCTCGCAATTGTCGGACAGTGATCGGTCTGAAATGGCCACTGCCAGACGGTGTTTTCGGCCACCTTGAACCGATGGCCACTTAACGTCAGGTCCTGGCCATAATTGACGCCATGTACTCTTTGGGAGACATGTTTGTCCAACGGCGAAAGGCCTTTGCAAAAGCAGAAGAATCAGCAAAACCAAGCAAATGGGCGAGCTCGGTTACAGAGTCGCCACCGCGAGCAAAATACTCACGGGCAAATTTCTGTCGTACAAAATCCAGCTCCTGCTGATAAGACGTACCGTCATCTTTTAACTTACGCCGCATAGTACGGCCACTCATACCCAATTCGCTGGCCGCATTTTCCAAGGATGGGAAAGCACCGTAATAACGAATAAGTAATCGCCTCAACCGTAACGGCAGATACTTCATTGCCTTTGTCGGGATATTTTCGAATAGCGACTTCTCAGCCGTCATTGCCATCAGACGATTCGCAAGAGGCAACTCATGGTTTGCCAACATCGACTTACCGATGATACGAGACTGATGACAACCGAAAACAACCGGGCATTTAAAGTAACGTCGGTAAATGTGACCCCACCCCGGCTCCGGGTAACCGATCTCCACGCGGACCGGCATCAGGTCCGGATCATTAGCCACAAGATCGCGGAAGATGTTGTAAAAACTCACCAGATTCAGCTCAACAAAGAAGTGCGAATAAGGATCCAGCGGAATGTTCTCGTCGATAGCAAACCACCCTTCCTCACCATCAAGAGTGACACTCATTTCCAGAGGCGGAAATAACTCACGGCAAAACCGCACCACCGCTTGCCCACAATCCCACAGCGTAGGCTGAGTTACAGCAGCCAGGCCGGCCATACCATGGTGTGACACTGTCATCAGATTACCCATCGCCAGACCGATATAGGGCATCTTCAAAGCGTCCATTATCTGCTCAACGAGATTAAGAACCTGCCGAGCAGAAACGAACATACCTACGCCGTCTTCTTCGCCAAGATCGATGCCTGAGCGCGCATACATGTCTGCAGGCTCCAGGCCGGTAATTGACCGCATCAGCTCATCGGGATTATCAGGAATGATGCCCGTGCGCTTCATCAGCCAGTCAGCATCAACCTCGATCGATTTCTTCAGATTGAAATAGGTCTGTATGTGACCCAAAGGTATACACTTAGTGTCTAGATCCATAGCTCGCACCGCGCTGTTGTTATTTTATGTCGCGCAAATTGAGCAAACAGGATACACCTCGCGCTGAATTGGCAGCAATGCGCACAAGGCCTTTTTTGACCGTAATGGCCACAATAAACCGAAAAACTTCCTACCAGAAACGCTGAAAATTCAGCAATGACGTCGTATAACTCGAATGTGATCTCAAATGACTGGCCGGATTAAGCCTGATCGAAGGGCAATACAAAACCCGGCCAATTGACCGGGTTCTTCGAATTAGTGGCCGGGCCGAGAAAGTGGAGGGTTCGAATCCCTCCCTCACCGCCTTTAGCGATAACCATTGGGCATAAAAAAACCGTGAACTTCTTCAAGTCCACGGTTCTTTGGAATAATGGCGGTGAGGGAGGGATTCGAACCCTCGATAGGGATAAACCTATACACGCTTTCCAGGCGTGCTCCTTCAGCCACTCGGACACCTCACCTTGTTTGTCTACGTCACCCCATATAAAGGGGCTGTAAGTCGCACGCTGCCGTGCTCGTTACCGTCGTCGTAAACTCCGACGTTCTCTGCGAGTCAGTCACCAGGACGCCTCACCAGCGCCGCGCACTATACGCATGGCACCGTATGAGGTCAACCTTTATAGGCTAATGCCTTGTTTTTTAACTGGTTTCGCCCGTCCACGCAGTCACGTACTCAGACAGCTCGACGTCAGGTACTGGTTTAGGTGTAGTATTGATGTGGCCAACATACAGGAAGGCTGTAATGACATCATCACGATTCAGGCCCAATGCTTTCCGAACGCCCTCGCATTCAGCCATGGCACCCGTACGCCAGATAGCGCCCAGTCCCATTGCATATGCGGCGTTCAGCATATTCTGTACGCCCGCTCCCGTAGAGAGCAGCTGCTCATCGCGAGGCACTTTAGGGTGTTCTTCCAGATGTGTAATGCCAACGATCACCAGAGGCGCTCGCAACAGCATATTTTTGATCTTTTTGGCCTTCTCCGGCGAAAGGACTTCACGGCCAGCCTGGTACTTGTAGAAAATCTTACCCAGCTCTTCTCTCGCCTCACCTTCGATGGTCAGGTAACGGCTTGGCCTCATCCAGGCGTGGTCAGGCGCGCGCAGAGCGGCCTTAAAAAGTATCTCTTTTTGCTCTTGAGTGATGTCAGGTCCGGTGAGCTGTGCCACCGACACCCGCTCGGTAATCGCTCTAATTGCGTCCATCAGGGCTCCAATGTATCATTACAGGCCATGCGTGAGTATTTACGCAGTATTGTGACAAATGGGTCAGGGTCTTGCCGTGTAGTCAGAATGTCTATATAAGTATGACTAAGGCAAAGTTATTAGTTCCGCCCCGCTCCGCCACATAATAATAAACAATCGGTGAAGTTACATGTCGAGTTCGCAGGCCCAGGCGCAGTTCCACGAAACGACGCTACCAAAACAGGATTATGTCGCACGGATCTTCGGTTACGCGGTAGCCGCCGTCAGTGTCTACACAGGCATACACTTTGGTTATTTCCCCGAGAGCAGCGATGGTATAGCGCTGTTCGCGCTGCTTTACCCTCATCTGGTTTACTTCGCGAGCGGGCCATTCCGACGTCGGAAAGCATACACGACACGTCAGTTTCTGATTCATGGCGATGCTCTTCTTTGCGGTATTTTTCTCGGGCTTATCAACTTCCCGATAGAGATCGTTGTGCTCTTCGCAGTGATGATAAACACCAGTTTTATCGTCGTGGGCAGCCTGACAGCCTGGGCATTCTGTATTATTTCACTGGTATCCGGTGCCGGTGCCGCATACCTGCTGACAGGCTACACACAGCCTGCCCCAGTTCCTTATGAAGTCTTTGTCGCGACGGCAGCCGGTGTCGGCTTCCACTTAGCCCTGACAGCACACAACAGTTACCGCCAGGCACGTGACCTGATCCGATTAAAGATGAAATTTCAGGGCCAGGTTGAACGTTTCCAGGCGCTCTCCCACCAGGTATCGAAGTATGTTGCTCCACAGATCTGGGAATCTATTTTTTCTGGTCGTCGCCAGGTTCGCCTCGAAACTCAGCGTAAAAAGCTGGTGGTTTTCTTTTCTGACATCGTCGGTTTTTCTGCCCTGTCTGAACAGATGGAAGCGGAGTCGTTCACCGACCTCCTCAATACCTACCTGACCGACATGTCGCACATCGCACTCAAGTACGGCGGCACCATCGATAAGTTTATTGGTGATGGCATTATGATTTTCTTTGGCGACCCAAAAACCAAGGGTACCAAGCGCGACGCTCTGGCTTGCGTTTCTATGGCGATTGAAATGCGTAACCATATGGAAGTTCTTCGCCAGCGCTGGGCAGATCAAGGCATTTCTGCCCCTCTCCAGATTCGCATGGGTATCAGTACCGGGTACTGTACCGTCGGTAACTTTGGTACCGAGAGTCGAATGGATTACACCATCATCGGAAAGGAAGTGAACCTGGCTTCGCGCCTTGAAACCGAAGCAACACCGGGTGAGATTCTGGTATCACAAGATACCTACACCCTGATCCGCGATAAGATTGATTGCCGCAGCCGCGGTAACGCCTTCGTAAAAGGATTCCGGGACCCAATTCCTACCTTTGAAGTACGTGACTACCGCAGTCAGGACGACTCGAATGAACGTCAGTTTATTCAGGAGTCGGAGGGTTTCAGCCTCCGCCTCGATCGCGATCAGATGACCGAAGCGGAACGTTTGAAAGCCGCAGAAACCTTAGAGAAAGCCGCTCGACGTCTGCGGATAAACCACAACGCAGACGCCAGTGACGTTACTACTGACGCTGTAACCGAAAGTTCAACGCTTCGAAAGTTTCCTCTGTCGTCCGGAATGGATTGATATCCAACCCACCCCGGCGAACGTAACGGGCATACACCGTCAGACTCTCTGGCGCACAACGCTGTTGTATATCCCGGAATGTTCGTTCAACACACTGCTCGTGAAAATCCTGATGCTGGCGCAAAGAAACCAGATACGCGAGCAAAGACGCTTTATCAATCTCCTGCCCCTTGTACTGAATATACACTGAGCCCCAGTCCGGCTGACCCGTCACTGGGCAATTTGATTTCAGTAAGTGGCTGCAGATCCATCCATCGAACTGACTGTCTGAAACCACTTTCAGAAGCTCCGGCGATGGTGTGTATGAAGAAATATCGACATCGACATCGTCTATGCACAAAGCATCTGGAGCTGCGGGGTAAACGTAATCCATTCCGTGAAAGGCAACCGTTACGGCTCCTCCAGCAGCGGCAGACAAGTCCCGCTCCATCACCGCTTTAACATCAGATTCGCTCTCAAATCGAGTCTGATTAAAGGAGTTGAGGTACAACTTGAACGACTTCGACTCCACAAGGAACGGGCTATCAGAAGGGACTCGAAATTCCGCAACACAAACGACAGGCTTCCCGCTAAGCGTTAGCCAGGACACCTCGTAGCCATTCCAGATATCAACGCCATAAAAAGTAATCGCAGAGCGGTCATCGCCTGACGCTTTCCAGCTTTCATTGCGATCAATTGGAAACAGCAATCCTGCGTCGTACTGCTCAGGATATTCAGATGTTTTACCTAGTGGATTAGTCTCGCTGTGTACTGATCCCATCATTATTGCCTCATGCCTGTACCGCGTCGCAGCAACCAGATGCTGTAACTACCCAAAATAAGAATAAACAAAGCCAGCATCCCAAAGGCGGCGTACACATTAATATCCGTCACACCCAACACACCGTAGCGGAAGGTATTTACCATGTAGAGAATCGGATTCAGCTTGGATACATCCTGCCAGAAATCAGGAAGCAGACTGATGGAATAAAACACACCACCGAGATAGGTCAGTGGCGTAATAATAAAAGTAGGAACGATCGCGATATCATCAAACTTGGTCGCAAAAACCGCGTTAATAAAACCGCCTAATGAAAACAGAATCGCCGATAAAAGAACAACGCCAACCATGACTCCGACGTGATGCACCTGAAGATCCGTAAAGTACAGCGACAGCAGAGTAACAATCACCCCCGTCGCCACGCCTCGCGCCACACCACCGGCAACAAATCCGAGTAGAATGGTTACCGGATACACAGGTGCGACCATCATTTCTTCAATGCTGCGCTGGAATTTATTACTGAAGAAAGACGAAGAAACGTTGCCATAAGCATTGGTGATAACGCTCATCATGATCAGGCCAGGTACGATATAGGCCATGTAATCAACACCGCCCATCTCACCGATCCGGCTGCCAATCAGATTGCCGAAAATAATAAAATACAACGTCATTGTGATCGCTGGCGGCAATAACGTCTGCTGCCAGATTCTCATAAAACGACGGACTTCTTTGGTCACAATCGTCTGGAATGCAACCCACTGAACGCGCATCGGGCTCATGAATTACTCTCCCGTACCAGGTTCACAAACAACTCCTCAAGGCGGTTAGACTTGGTTCTCATGCTGCGGACCTCAAGGCCTTTTTCTGTGAGCATGGTAAATATCCGGTTAATGCTCTGCCCTTTTTCCACCGTAACTTCGAGCGTCTCATCAGCCGGTGAAGAAAACTCAAAACCCTCAAGCGAAAAACCATCCGGCAAAGACTCGCACAGATCAAAAACAAAGGTTTCAGTCGTCAACTGGCTCAACAGTTCACGTTTGCTGGTGCACTGAACGATTTCACCTTTATTAATAATCGCGATATTCCGGCACAACTGCTCTGCTTCTTCGAGATAGTGTGTCGTCAGGATAATGGTTGTCCCCTTTTTATTGAGGTCTTCCATGAACTCCCACATAGAGCGGCGCAGTTCAATATCAACACCGGCAGTCGGCTCATCAAGAATCAGCACGTCCGGCTTGTGCACCAACGCACGCGCAATCATCAGACGACGTTTCATACCACCAGAGAGCATGCGTGACGGCGTATCCCGCTTCTCCCAGAGGTCCAGAGCTTTCAGCAGTTCTTCGGCGTTCGCACGGGCTTCTGAAGGCTTCAGCCCGAAATAACCGGCCTGAGTCACAACGATGTCGTAGACTTTCTCGAACTGATTGAAGTTAAACTCCTGAGGCACAACCCCCAGGGAGCGACGCGCCTGAAAGGCATCACCGTTAACGTCGTGCCCCATAACATAGGCACTGCCAGAACTCTTCTGAACCAGGCCAGATACAATGCCCAGAGTCGTCGACTTGCCAGCTCCGTTGGGGCCAAGCAAGGCAAAGAAATCCCCTTTGGCAACTTCAAGCGTGATACCCTTCAGGGCCTCGAAACCGTTGCCGTATACCTTGGAAAGGTTTTCAACCGCCAGGGCTGCAACCATAAACTGAATACCTTCTGAGATAGAAAATGAATAACCGACTGAAATACCACCTCGAACTGCTGAACGAAACGCTTTCTCGTATCGAAAAGGCCGCAGCAAACGAGTCAGGGGTCATAGATGCCGACATTCTACAACAATTCCGTGACGTTATTGATCAGCTCACAGAACACAGGGATTCAGCCTACGACGCCGGGCAGGATCTGTTCAGCAAAATTGGCACACACCAACCACAATTAATGCCCGCCGTAGACCGCGCGCTGCTGTGGTTCTTTGGTGGAGAGTGCATGCACTTTCTCAGCGATGAAGAAATTACACGCTTTCAGCATCTCGATGAAATGGCAGCAGAGGCCGAAGCTGAAGGCAAAGAATACGACTACCGCTCTGCGGGGCGCAGCCTGCACTGATTCTTAGCAATCAGATTACGTATAGAAGGCATTGCACACGTTACTCAGGGACACGCCGTAAATACGTCCCTGTAGGCTCGGGTGCCGTATCCCCTCGGCACACGGTCCCCGAGCAACGCGCACAATACCTTTATCTCGCGCAATCAAATCGCACGCAATAAAAAAGCCGGCTCATTTCTGAACCGGCTTTTTTGAATTTGGAGCGGGATTAAATCGTCAGGAACGATTTAACGCGAGCGCAGCGAGTCCGAAGGACGTGCACATGGATGTGCAACGCAAAGAGGCGTAGCCGACTGAACCGCGTAAAATGAAAAACCCCCTGCACTTACGTGCAGAGGGTTTTGAATTTGGAGCGGGCAAGGAGGCCGATCGGACTGGCGCCCCAGCTCACGACCTCGGTCGGGAGTTGAGCCTCCATAATCTCAGAGCAATAAAAAAGCCGGCTCATTTCTGAACCGGCTTTTTTGAATTTGGAGCGGGAAAGGAGGCTCGAACTCCCGACCCCAACCTTGGCAAGGTTGTGCTCTACCAACTGAGCTATTCCCGCAATGGCATCCCCAAGGGGATTCGAACCCCTGTTACCGCCGTGAAAGGGCGGTGTCCTAGGCCTCTAGACGATGGGGACACATCGTTTAAGTGCGTTGCATTTTAACTCCATCTCGTTGATTTGCAAGAACTTTTTTTCAACAAGATGTTTGCTAACTGCCTAATTGCAAAACACCGATCCTGATTCAGCGTCATGCCACTTTCGTGTGAAATTGGAGCGGGAAAGGAGGCTCGAACTCCCGACCCCAACCTTGGCAAGGTTGTGCTCTACCAACTGAGCTATTCCCGCATTTCACACTTGAAAATGGCATCCCCAAGGGGATTCGAACCCCTGTTACCGCCGTGAAAGGGCGGTGTCCTAGGCCTCTAGACGATGGGGACGTCTCAATCAAGGAGCGCGCATTCTATGTACGTTCTTCGAAAGCGTCAATACCTGTAAAGCAAAAATTTTGTCCTATACTGTGAAAACAGCCCTACTCCCAGGAAACGTCCAATGGACAGTACAACGATGATCGCGGTCGCTATCGTCACCGGCATTATTGCCATCGCTGTGGTGACGATAAAGAGATGGATGGATCAATACCGACTGGAACAAATGCGCAAATCGGTTGAACACATTGATTCCATCAACTTGACCAGCAATGTGGGCAACAGCTTGCGCCCCTGGCTGTCGATCGAAGCTCTGCGCGCACTGGCCGAGCTGACAGACTTCCACGCTCAGCAAGTGAATACAAAGTTCATCAGTATGCCGCAACGTACCTCAAAAGCTCTGGATCAAGCTGAAGAGTGGCGAAATAACGCCGCTCCGCCCTCCCCATCACCGCTTCCCACGCAACCGAAACAAGCGAAAGAACTGCGCGACTCACTGATGGACTATCTTGAATTGATTAAAAGTGGTCATAAAGAACACGTGATTCCTACAGAATCGGCACGTGAGCGTATCAGGGAGGCGACCGTCCTTAATGCCCGCATCTGTGCCAATACTTACCAGGCCCGGGCGAAACAGTCGTTGGAGCAGAATGCACCTAATCAGGCGCTGCATTTCTTAAAGCGTGCTGAGAAGACCATTCGCAACATCAAAGATCTTCCTCAAGACCTGATGACAGAGCTGGACGCTCTGGTTGAGGCCATTGATGAACTTGAACAACATCGAGCCAGCTCTGGCCCCACCCGATTGGCAGAAGGCGCTGAAGAGCTGGCGGAAGCAGAAGAGTCCTGGAAGAAGAAAACCTTTGATTAAGGCTGGGATCAGGCTTCCAGCGCTTTAAGAATATCGGCTTTCAGAGACTCTGGCGTCGTTGTCGGTGCGTAGCGGTCAATCACCTTTCCATCACGCCCCACCAGAAACTTAGTGAAGTTCCACTTAATACCTTTCGTCCCCATCACGCCTGGCGCTGCGGACTTCAGCTCGTCATAGATAGGCGCAGCATCACTGCCGTTCACATCAATCTTGCTGAACATCGGAAAACTAACACCGTAGTTTTTCTGACAGAACGCACCAATATCATCCGCGCTGCCGGGTTCCTGCTTACCAAACTGATTGCATGGAAAGCCGAGAATTACCAATCCTTTGTCTTTCAGGTCCTGGTATAAAGTCTCAAGACCATCATATTGTGGCGTAAAACCGCACTTACTCGCAGTGTTCACGATAAGTACAACCTTGCCTTCATATTCACTGAGGTCCTGATCTTTGCCGTTTAACAGGGGCATGGTGTAATCAAGTACCGACATTAGGAACTCCATCCGTTAATTTTAAAGCGCTTAAAGTAAACATCAGCCCTTACAGCCGCAAGTGCCGAATGGGCCCAAACCTGTGTGCATTTGGCCCCTGGTGACTAGTAAAAGACCATTAGACTAGTAGAAGACCATTAAGTGATCATCAGCCGTTGTCGTCTTTCGCCTCAAACGTCAGCGCGGCAGAATTAATGCAATAACGCAGACCCGTCGGTGCCGGGCCATCGGTAAATACGTGGCCGAGGTGCGCATCACAATGTTTGCAGACAACCTCAGTTCTTACCATGAAGTGGCTCGTGTCGCTGCGCTCTTCTATGTTCTCTTCATCTGCTGGCAGGCTGAAACTTGGCCAGCCACAGCCTGAATCAAACTTATCCTGCGACAGAAAGAGCGGCTCACCACAACACACGCACTTGTAGGTACCCTCTTCCGAGAAATCGTAATACTGACCAGTAAACGGACGTTCCGTTCCTGCTTCACGCGTTACCCGGTATGACTCAGCACTCAGCTGCTGGCGCCATTCGTCTTCACTCTTGTTAATTTTTTTCATTCTTTGAACCACTTTCCGATAGAGCATCGTAAGAGTATGATTAATCACTTAAATTCAGTTCCGATACAGGCGGCAAAGTTCCATGGAAATCCTCAAGTCCAACAAACTGGCAAACGTGTTCTACGACATACGCGGACCAGTGCTGGATGCCGCCAAGCGTATGGAAGAAGAAGGCCATCGAATTCTGAAGCTGAACATCGGCAACCCGAAACCGTTCGGGCTGGATGCGCCTGAGGAAATTATCCAGGACGTCATCTACAACTTGCCAGATTCTGAGGGTTATTGCGACTCCAAAGGGCTTTTCTCGGCGCGAAAAGCCATCATGCAGTACACCCAGCAGAAAAAGATTCCTAATGTCGGGCTCGAAGACATCATCATAGGTAATGGCGTCAGTGAACTGATCGTCATGTGCATGCAGGGCCTGCTGAACAATGGCGACGAGGTTCTGGTGCCTGCACCCGACTACCCACTCTGGACGGGCGCGGTCAGCCTGGCAGGCGGCAAAGCCGTTCATTACCTCTGCGATGAACAATCCGACTGGTACCCAGACCTCGACGATATTCGCAATAAGGTAACCGACCGCACCCGCGCAATGGTGATTATTAACCCGAATAACCCGACGGGGGCTGTCTACCCGGATGAAATTCTGGAAGGCATGCTGCAGATCGCTCGCGAAAACAACCTGATTGTTTTCTCGGATGAGATCTACGACAAAATTCTGTTTGATGGTGTCACCCACACCTCGACGGCATCGCTGGCCGATGACCTGTTAATTATTACCTTCAATGGCTTATCTAAAAACTACCGTCTGGCGGGCTTCCGCTCTGGCTGGATGATAATCAGCGGCGCCAAGCACAAAGCGCGGGATTATATTCAGGGTCTTGAGATGCTGGCGACGATGAGACTCTGCGCCAACGTGCCTTCCATGCATGCTATTCAGACCGCACTGGGTGGCTATCAGAGTATTTTTGATCTGGTCAATGGCGACGGCCGTATTGTTCAGCAGCGCGATATTGCGTACGAAATGCTGAATGACATTCCCGGCGTGAGCTGTGTTAAACCCAAAGGAGCCCTGTACTGCTTCCCGAAGGTCGACACCAAGAAGTTCAACATACGCAACGATGAACGCATGGTTCTGGATTTACTTGAGCAGCAGAAAATTCTGCTCGTGCATGGTACGGCCTTCAACTGGCCAGATCCGGATCACTTCCGCGTGGTATTCCTGCCAAGGCCAGAAGACCTGACCGCGGCCATGCAGCGTATGAAGCAATTCTTCGAGAGCTATCGGCAGCTCTGATCCGACCAAAGGCCAGTACGCCAATGCTCGACGTTCATATCGATGATTTCTTCCGGGATGTTGCTGTCACCCTGCTCACAGGGTTGCAGCAATTTCCTGCTCCAAGAACCCTCTTCGTCGAAGATATCTGCGGGCCAGATGACATGGACGAGTTCGGCCTACACTCCCCTCGCCACTTAGCAGCACTGGGCGCCATTCAGTGGCTTCGCGATGAAGAGTATGTTCGCTTCGGGATTGTAGACCGGCAGGAATCTGTCGATGATTTCGTACTGAGCAGCAAAGCATTCACCCGATTACTGCGCCAGCCAGACGAAAGCGACGAACCATTGTTCCGCCGCCTCCACAGTGCCGTTCAGGAAAGTGATTCTGAATTAATACGGAGACTGCTTCGGGAAGAATTTCTCGAAGCATAACCCCAGAACAGGCCGGTTTACTCAGCCTTAGCGTGAACGGACATCGAAGCCCGCGGCTTCAAGCGCATCCTGCAAATCGTGAGCGCGTGCAGGAACCCCAACCTTAAGATTGATGGTATCGCGGCGAAGCGGGTAATCCTTTCTCATGCGATCAAACGACTCACGCAGATTCTGGCTGTGTCGTATGACTGAGCGCATCACACCATCATCAACCCGAATCTCATACGATGCCCGGATGGCAGTACGCAGCGCCTGATGCACAGGCACTTCGGCAGAGAAATCGACGCGCCGGATACCAGGCTCCGGTAAAAACTGCCCCAGTTTCAGACGTTCAGGTAGCCCAAAGAATTCGCAGGCGCCCTGATAGACCAGCTCCGTACCACGCATCTTGCCGTCGAGTGAGTATCCAGCGATATGCGGTGTCGCCAACGCACAGAAATCCAGCAATTCGCGGTTCAGCTCTGGCTCGCCTTCCCAGACATCGAGCACAGCAACGAAATCCGGATTATCGTGAAGATGCTTCAGCAAGGCATCGTTATCAACAACGGCCCCACGGCAAGCATTAATCAGGCAGGCATCTGTCATCATCTGCTGCAACTGAGCTTCACCAATAAGATGCCAGGTCGGGTGATCACCGCCCTTCTCCATCGGTGTATGCAGACTGACAACATCACAACCAAGGACTTTATCGAGCGTCGTCAGCTCACCGACGTCGTCCTCTTCTTTGAAAGGATCACAGGCAAGAACCGTCAGCCCCATTTGCTCCAGACGCTGGCGCAGAAGCAAGCCGACATTACCTACACCGACAATGCCGACACTCAGGTCACGAAAATCAATCCCGCGACTATCCACCACAACGCTCAAAGCACTAAGAACATAGTCAACCACGGCCTGAGCGTTACATCCTGGCGCACTTGCAAACCCAATTCCGGCGTCTTTCAGATACTCAAGATCGATGTGATCGGTACCGATGGTCGCTGTGCCAACAAATTTTACGGAAGAACCCTCAAGCAGCTCCCGTTTAACCTGAGTTACAGAGCGGACAAGTAAGATGTCGGCTTTCGCTACATCTTCTTGCGTCATGGTCCTGCCAGCGACACGAGTGATGTCGCCAAAATCGCCAAAAAATTGCTCAATTAACGGGATGTTTTCGTCCGCGACGATGTGCACAGTGCTTTCTTCCTGTTTTGTATGATCGATCCATTGTGGCAACTGACTGCCACAATGACAACGACTAGCAAGAGTTCAGCGTCATCGACTAACGGCAGCCACCGATACCGGCACTCCGTTCAGCGCTGCATTTCCGGTCAGTCCATCGAGGCGCGCATCATCGGTGAGCACGTTGGTATTCACCCCGCCAGCCTCTCGTGCGGTCTCCAGACGCACACCGTCGACGTTGTGGCCCCAACCATGCGGCAAGCTCACCACGCCGGGCATCACTTCCTCAGTAATCTCAGCTTCGGTCACCAGCTTTCCGACCCGTGAACTGATTTCCACAGTCCCGCCTTCGGCAATACCGAAACGCTCCGCATCCTCAGGATGAATCATCAGGCGATCACGTCTCGGCCCTTTAATCAGGCGGCGGCTGTTATGTAGCCAGCTATTGTTGCTGCGCACATGACGGCGTCCAATCAGCACAAGATCCTCGACGTTCTTGGCCAACAACTGTGGACGCACCCTCTCGAGTTCCTCCAGATACAGATCAGGCGCAAGATGTAGCTTTCTATCCCGGGTAAACAATCGTTCCGGCATGCATGGTCGCAACGGCCCAAGATCCATACCTGACGATGCGGCTTTCAGCTGTTTCAATGTCAGTTTATAGGGGCCGCGTTTGAGCATCGCATTCAGAATACCGGACGGCTTCATCCAGCCCATGATGCCCAGTACGAGACGGCCCTGGAGACGGGTTTTCAGGCTACCACGGCCCATCCGCTTCAGCAAACCGTGAATAATCTGCCAGTCTTCCTTCGCACCTTTGTCCGGTGGGAATAAAGCTGGCGCGTATTTCGCGACGTTACGGACGGCGAAACTGTTGAAGATCAGATCGTAATGGTCACGCTCCAGCGGTCCGCAAGGCGGCAAAATCACGTGTGCATGGCGGGTCGTCTCATTGAGGTAATAATCAATCGACACCATAAACTCCAACGAATCCAGCGCCGTCACCAACTGAGTACTGTTGGGCGTCGAGACAACCGGATTCCCCGCCATCGTGACTAACGCCTTCACCTGCCCTTCGCCGGACGTCAGAATCTCTTCGGCAAGCACAGATACCGGTAGCTCTCCCCCAAATTCAGGCAGACCACGAACGCGGCTCTGGTAGCGATTGAAATTTCCGCGGCTGCCGCGTGCAGCCAGAATGGCTGGCAGATCCACCGCAGGATGAGACAGCATCAAGCCGCCTTCCCGGTCGAAATTACCACTTACGATGTTCAACACCATGATCAACCACTGACACAGCCCGCCGTACTGCTGAACTGATACCCCCATTCGGCCATAACAGCTGGCCGACTTCGCGCCCAGCCAGTCACCAGCCAGTTGGCGGATAGCTTCAGCACTGATACCCGTTCGGTCGGCGGCGTGCTCAGGCGTCATACCCGCACAGATGACGCTAAGATCGGCGGGAGCAACGTAGTCCGGCAATGCCGGTAACTGAGCAGACAGTTCATGCACCCAGACGTGGAGCACAGCCAGCAGCAGCTGAATGTCCTGACCAGGACGGATAAACCAGTGCTCATTAGCAACTCTGGCAGTTTCAGTTGCCCGCGGATCAATCACCAGAACACGACCTCCGCGCGCCTGAATCCCTTTAATCCGACCACGGAAATCCGGCACAGTCATCATGCTGCCATTGGATGCCAGAGGGTTGCCGCCGATGATGATCAGAAAATCCGTACGGTCAATATCAGCAACAGGCTGCAGCAATTGATGCCCCAGCATCTGCAGGCTCGCCATGTGATGCGGCAGCTGATCCACAGACGTTGCCGAGAACTTGTTCTTTGAGCCAATCGCCTTAAGCAGCATCGGGCCAAATAGCAGATTGCCGTAATTGTGAACATTGGGGTTGCCAAGATACGATGCCACCGCATCGCGACCGTGCTGATCGCGGATACGCATAAGCTCGCTGGCGGTATGATCCAGAGCCTCATTCCAGCTAACTTCATGCCACTCATCGCCCCTGCGGATCATAGGCAGGCGCAGACGGTCAGGGTCTTCATGAAGGTCTTGCAGCGCCGTGGCTTTGGGGCAGATGTAACCCTTACTGAACGGGTCATCCTTATCGCCTTTAATCGAAAGAATCTGGCCATCTTCATGCCTGACTTCAATGCCACAGGTCGCCTCACACAGGCTGCAGGTGCGTTTATGCGTCTGAATAGTCATTACTTTTTTCCTGGCTGCTGATCGCCGGATGAGACCGGGCTTATTGTTCTGATTGACTATACGCGTTGCTTACCGGTCCGGAGCAGGCCAATTGTGCCAAAGTGCAGGACGACAGAATTCAGAATCCACCAGGCCGGACGCCACAGGAAACTGTCGACGATCTGATAAATTGAAAAAATATTAGAGACCTCCATCATAAACACCATGAATAATGCACATCAGGGGTACAAATACGTCTGAGCCTAAATTTCCGGTATACTCCCGCACTACTAAAAAGAGGGTGACGCAAATACATAGTGACTTTTGTAGCTATGTAGCACTGCTCACCAGACATAACTGCATGGGTGTGGGCTTGCAGCCATCGTAGGACGCAAGTCAACTAAAGTGCAATGAAGTTGTTAACAAGGCTTTGAGAGAGGGTCGCAAATGAGTCTGTATTCAGAATACCTGAAAGAAATTGAGGTTCGTAAGAACGAGCTGGGGTTGAACCCTAAGCCGATCGATGGCGCGGAGCTGCTGTCTGAAATCATCGAACAGATCAAAGATGTGAATAATGAGCACCGCAAAGACTCATTGAACTTCTTCATCTACAACACACTTCCAGGTACGACTCCTGCGGCAGGCGTTAAAGCTGAATTCCTGAAAGAAATCATTCTGGGTCAGGCGTCTGTAGAAGAGATCAACCAGGAGTTCGCTTTCGAACTGCTGTCTCACATGAAAGGCGGCCCGTCTATCAAGGTTCTGCTGGACCTGGCACTGGGCGACGACGCTGACATCGCAAACGCGGCTGCAGCTGTTCTGAAAACTCAGGTATTCCTGTACGAAGCTGACACCGAGCGCCTGGCTGCTGCCTACAAAGAAGGCAACGCCATCGCTAAAGAACTGCTGGAAAGCTACAGCAAAGCAGAATTCTTTACCGAACTGCCAGACATCGACGAAGAAATCAAAGTGATCACCTACGTTGCTGCCGTGGGCGATATCTCTACCGACCTGCTGTCTCCGGGCAACCAGTCTCACTCACGTGCTGACCGCGAACTGCACGGTAAGTGCATGATCTCTCCTGAAGCTCAGGAAGAAATCACCAAGATGAAAGAAGCCAACCCAGACAAGCAAGTAATGCTGATCGCCGAAAAAGGCACCATGGGTGTGGGTTCTTCACGTATGTCTGGTGTGAACAACGTGGCACTGTGGGCTGGTAAGCCTTCAAGCCCGTACGTTCCATTCATCAACATCGCTCCAGTGGTTGCTGGTACCAACGGTATCGCACCTATCTTCCTGACTACTGTCGGCGTAACCGGTGGTATTGGTCTGGACCTGAAAAACTGGGTACAGAAGAAAGACGAAAACGGCAACGTTGTTCGCGACGAGAACGGCGATGCAGTACTGGAAGAAGTGTACTCTGTTAAGACCGGTACCGTTCTGACCATCAACACTAAGACCAAGAAACTGCTCGACAGCAACGGCAACGAACTGTCTGACGTGTCTGACGCTTTCACTCCACAGAAAGTCGAGTTCATGAAAGCTGGCGGTTCTTACGCAGTAACCTTCGGTAAGCAGCTGCAGACTTTCGCTGCAGAAACTCTGGGCGTTGAAGCACCAGCGGTTTACGCTGCTTCTAAAGAAATCTCTCACGAAGGCCAGGGCCTGACTGCTGTTGAGAAGATCTTCAACCGTAACGCGGTTGGTGTTAACTCTGAGACTCCACTGCACGCTGGTTCTGACGTTCGCGTTAAAGTGAACATCGTAGGTTCTCAGGACACTACTGGTCCTATGACGACTCAGGAACTGGAAGCAATGGCTGCTTCTACCATCTCTCCAAGCGTTGATGGTGCGTTCCAGTCTGGCTGTCACACTGCCTCTGTATGGGACAACAAAGCTAAGGCCAACACGCCTAAGCTGATGGCGTTCATGAACGCGTTCGGCGTGATCACTGCACGTGATCCTAAGGGTGTATACCCTGCAATGACCGACGTAATCCACAAGGTACTGAACGACATTACTGTTGACGATCGTGCGATCATCATCGGTGGTGACTCTCACACCCGTATGTCTAAAGGTGTAGCGTTCGGTGCTGACTCCGGTACTGTTGCGGTAGCACTGGCCACTGGTGAAGCAGCAATGCCAATCCCAGAGTCTGTGAAAGTTACCTTCAAAGGCAACATGAAGCCGCACATGGACTTCCGTGACATCGTACACGCGACTCAGGCACAGATGCTGAAGCAGTTCAGCGGCGAAAACGTCTTCCAGGGCCGTGTAATCGAAGTACAGATCGGTACTCTGCTGGCTGACCAGGCCTTCACTTTCACCGACTGGACTGCAGAAATGAAGGCAAAAGCTTCTATCTGTATTTCTACCGATGAAACTCTGATCCAATCTCTGGAACTGGCTAAGTCACGTATCCAGATCATGATCAACAAAGGTATGGAAAACGAAGCTGGCATGCTGCAGAAGCTGATCGGCCTCGCTGACAAGCGTATCGAAGAAGTTAAGTCAGGCACTGCTCCTGCTCTGGCTCCAGACGACAACGCTAAGTACTACGCAGAAGTAGTTGTTGACCTCGACGCGATCGACGAGCCAATGATTGCTGACCCAGACGTAAACAACGAAGACGTATCTAAGCGTTACACCCACGACGTAATCCGTCCGGCTTCTTACTACGATGGCCGTCAGGTTGACCTGGGCTTCGTTGGTTCTTGTATGGTTCACAAAGGTGACATGCAGATCATCGCTGCAATGCTGCGTAACCTGGAGAAGAACGGTCCTATCACGTTCAAGGCTCCACTGGTTGTTGCGCCACCAACGTACAACATCGTTGACGAACTGAAAGCCGAAGGCGACTGGGACATCCTGTCTAAGTACGCTGGCTTCACCTTCGACGATGCAAACCCGAAAGAAGCGGCACGCACCAAGTACGAAAACATCCTGTACCTGGAGCGCCCTGGATGTAACCTGTGTATGGGTAACCAGGAAAAAGCAGAACCAGGTGACACCGTACTGGCGACCTCTACCCGTCTGTTCCAGGGCCGTGTAGTAGAAGACAGCGCTGAGAAGAAAGGTGAATCTCTGCTGGGTTCTACCCCAATGGTTGTTCTGGGTACCATCTTGGGTCGCTTCCCGACTCTGGAAGAGTACAAAGCAGCGGTTGAAGGTATCAACCTGACCTCTTTCGCTCCACCATCGAAAGACCTGGCTCGCCCAGCGATCCCTCTGAAAGCTGTTTAAGACGTACAGGATGTACTAATGCCGCGAAGGACATGGATGTCCGAGAGCGGCGATGTTTTTGAGGCGATTAGCCCACTGCCCTGACCTTTTGGTTAAGGCAGAAGGCTAAGCAAATAAAAAACCGGCACTCGTGAGAGGAGCCGGTTTTTTTGTGGCTGGAGGAATTTGGCTCTTCCAATAGACGACTTGAAGGCTACCCTGCAAGGATTACGTGTAGTCGAAAACCTCAACTATGTAGGAGGGAAGCTTCTTCCCGACACCCTCTCCACAGAGAACTACCTCTAAAAGGAGCCAGCCTGCTTCCGTGTAGGAGTGAATCAGCCGGAGGCTATTCGCGATAAGCTCGCCCAAAATACCTCACATCGACTCACTGAACTGTAGATAACGTAGCGGTAGTGTTTTTACATCTATGGGGACATGCTATCTACTCAGGGAATCCATAGCTCAGTCCCACAGCTCTCTTAGATTTCTGGTTACTAAATTTAATTTCTCCTTAAGCATCATTTCGTCTGGGGATGCCAGTTCTTTAGATGAAACTATGCCATAAGTAAACTCTTGATCCGGCGCTAGCATTTTAACTGGGTTCCTCTTATTGGCAGCATGGCTTTCAATGAATTCTAACTGGGGCTGTATGGAATCCATCCAGGAACAATATCCGACTTTTTTCGAAAGAGCATCCATTTCACTTATTGCTTCTCTTGCTGAATTAGCCAAAACTTCAAATTCTTTATCTTTCAATTTCGAACTCCTTTCACTTCACCGCCTGAAGAGCTGGCTCGCCCAGCGATCCTTCTGAAAACTATTTGATTAACAGCTCAAGAAGCAACTAGCCCACTGCCCTGACCTTATAGTTAAATCAGTAGGCTAAGCACATAAAAAAACCGCCACTCGAAAGAGGTGCCATTCTTTGTGTCTGGTAGAGTTTGGCTTAACCGACAGTCGAGATGGAGGCTGCACTGCAAGCATAGCGTGACTGCAAAAGCCTCAGCCATGTAGGAGGGAAGCTTCTTCCCGACAACCTCTCCACAGAGAACTACCTCTGAAAGGAACCAGCCTGCTTCCGTGTAGGAGTGAATCAGCCGGAGGCTATTCGCGATAAACTCGCCAAGAATACCTCACACCTGCTCACCGGGTTGCAGATACCGAAGCAGATCCTGCTCATCTATCGGGCCAGTGATTTCCTCATCAGCAATTTCGCCGTCCTCGAAGTACTCTCCTAGCGTGTGCCAGATATTAGAAGCTATTTTTCAGCCCTACCCAATGGAACGCCGTGCGCATAAGCAACAGGCTGGGGAATACATCGCCACCACCGCTCACCTAAAACATCCATATCCTTAGATAGCCCCTGCATGCTTCCGGTCACACCTTCGATGTAACTGAGATCACCGTGTTTCGCATAATCAATAGCTTTACAGGTGGAGGATAAAATACGATTAAAGTTAGGCAGCGCACGACCTCGCCAGGCTTCTGGTTTCTCAGCGGGCTGCCAGGTGCTCATATCGATGCGTTGGCAATGTTCATCAAAGTAATTCAACGCGTCGATTAAGCCCTGTATTGCTTGCTCAAAGTAATGCTCCAGCTCCTGCATATAATCGATACTGGAGAATTTTCGGGTTAGCAGCTTTTTTTTCATCTCTGGCGTCATGCTATTTCTCCGGCCAGTTCGCTAGATTCGCAGGGGCGGTATCTATTTCACCGGGCATTACAAAGAGCTGACTAAAATTTATACATTTATGCCTTCCACTAGGTTTGCAAACCTCCCATAGCATTCAAAAAGATCTTTATCGTCACTAAGATCTGTTTCCATGAATAGCCTGACCAATCTTACTTTGCCTATTGGCTCGTAATGATCCATCGTTTCAATTTTTGAAAAGTATGGTTTTAATGACTCATATGCTTCTGGTGCAAACCTACTCTTACTTGCCAAAAGCATACTTTCCAATGTTTTAGCTTCTAACTTAATTCTCTTTAAATCTGACATTCTATTTTACCAATGAAGGGCTTGTGAATTTATCCCGGTTCAAAACGAGAGTTTGGGTTTTTCCACCATGCCTTATAAATTCTGAGTTATTGACTTCAAACGGTGCAATAGTACTTTCATATACAGTGAAGTCTTCTTTTGCTTTGATAGTATATACATCAAATTCTTTTGGCACTTGCGGTAATCCTAGAGCATCACCCGCTAAAGATGCATTTTCTGGTAAAGAATCGAAAGTTTCCTTAGTGACGAAGTATGGCGAATTTCTTCCAGGTGGACCGCCATTTTTAGGGACCACCTTATACAGCGTGGAGCCTTTAGGTAACATACGGGGGATTGGTTCAGCGGCGCCCGACTCGAGTAATTCTCGTGTAATAGTAAGTGCTAAGTCTGGACTTTTCCCGCTTGCTAGTAGGTCTTCATACATGAGCTTGCCAACTTGAAAGTCTCTTGGGTCTTCTACTTGCAACCCATCGGGGCCGGACTCATCCCAGTTCACTTTTTCTGGTGTCACAGGAGATCTTCGAGAAAACTGTCCAGTCTCCGCACCATGCGCATCGGTTTTCTTAACACTTCCCTCTACCGACTCCAGTTTGCCTGGGCCCTTACCCTTCCCACTAAACCGCTTCTGCTGTTGGGCTATTCTTTGCGTTACTCGGGCGTATTCAACCAGCAACTCACCCAGTACTTTAAACTTACGCACAGCGTTAATACCCACAGCAGGTAAGGCGGCCCCTGCTGTTAACGCCACCAGTATAACCGACAACAGAATGCCCAATGCTTCGGCGCCGAGGGCCTCCGTCATTTCAATGCTATGTTGGGCAGAAACGTAGTCTTTGATGAACTTTGCCAGTTGCATCTTAAGGTTGGGGTCATCCCAGATCAGGCTGGCCATGGCCATCGCTTCATCAAGCTGTTCGAGCGTGATTGTAGTTGGGTCAAACCCCAGTGCTTCGACCAACTCGCGCTTTTCGCCCTCGACGTAAGTTTGGGCGTAGGCGTTCGCGGCGTCTGCAAGATTGTCCTGAAGCCAGGCAGCTTGTGCCGCTTTAAAGCGATGCTCCATTCGAACCACCGGGTTCACCAGGTCACTGACTTCTTTTAACCAAAGTACAAGCTCCTTTCCTGAGCGATAGGCGTGATACGCAAAGCCTCCCAGATAAATCAATGCAACATTACCGAAGCTCTCTTTCGATAACTGACGCTCGTGCATAGCAGCTTCACGGCGCTCTTCAGCAATGATTCTGTCGAGAGCGGCCTGAATCTGTGCTTTTAAGAATGGTCGCTCGTCGGGTACGTAGTCATCGATAGCTGAGGCGGTATTTATCTGCTCAAGCGTCAGGTAATTCCCTGCCAACGCATCTGCCAGTGCCTTTCGAGGGTTAGAGGTCTTGGCAGGCAACTGCGCAAGAACGTCAAAGTAGAAATGACTAAAACCACCGTCAACGGCCTGACTGTCAACGCCATCCAGCAGCAGTTCGGCGCGAAGAATGCTCCCGGAGCAGATATTTTCAGGATGAAAAAACGCGGGGCCAGCGCCCTTGCTCAAGCGATAACGATTACCAGCTGTGTCTTGAAACTCGTAGGCGGACATTATCCTTTATCCTGTGGTGAAGCGTCCTTTGAGAATTAGCAGATGATACCTGATGGCGATGTAAATCCAAATGGCCCTGCACGTATCAAGTACGACAACTGCTGGGCTCTACCCCAATGGTTGTTCTGGGTACTATCCTGGGTCGCTTCCCGACTCTGGAAGAGTACAAAGCAGCGGTTGAAGGTATCAACCTGACTTCTTTCGCTCCACCGTCTGAAGACCTGGCTCGCCCAGCGATCCCTCTGAAAGCTGTTTAATTAACAGTTAAAGAGGCGATTAGCCCACTGCCCTGACCTTTTGGTTGAGGCAGCGGGTTAAGCTCAGAACGAACGATTGGGTTTCAAACGTATTCAAACGCACAAAAGATCAATGACGAAGAGCGGATTCAGGCATCAGCCTGTGCAGCCACTAAACTGATCGGCCTCTGTTGAAACAAAACGCGATCGAATAAAAAACCGGCACTCGAGAGAGGAGCCGGTTTTTTTGTTATTAACTTAACCCAGTCGCTATCAGATCGGGGCTAAACTACTACAACTCAAGTTATCTAGAAATTTGCTCTCTTTCTGCTTTTCCGCACACGCTTTTTTGCGCCTACAAAAAAACGTTCAGTACTAGCTTTGCTTACAAAAAGGCAAAGCGTATGCAAAATAAGCGGATTGTGGTGTCCGATTCTCACGCCAATAATCTTGATGATTCTGTGGTCGGTCTCGATGGTTCGCATGGGTCAACATCAAACGCTTCTTGGCTCTGGAAACGCCCACAAAGAAAGCACAAAGCTCTTCATCAGGCTTACCGAAGAAAATTTCCTTTTCGACAGCCATCATAATGACAGAATCAAACTCAAGGCCCTTACTCTTGTGAATGGTGAGAATCCGTACAGACTGATCATCTGAAAAACGTGCTAACGCTTTCAAAAGATCTGGTTCCTGCTGAAGTAGTTCCTCGATTCGATCTTTCGTGTCAGTAATCACTTTTTTTATTCGACTTTGCACTTCATAGTCTGCGTGAAGAGAGGCTAATACTTCAGTTCCGATGTGCTCTATCAGAGTGACGATGCAGCTCCACCAACTTGACAATGACTCGTCAGATAAACTATCAAAAACTACATTTTTACGTTGTTCTTGAATAAGTGAATTCAAGTTATGACGCCCTCTCGCCTGTATCTCATCATCAGCGAAGGGGATCAATTGCTCCGTCAAACGCACCCAAGCTTTGGGTTCACGCTCGCCATAGATACACAAGAGATAATCCACAATAAGCCTGGCAAGAGGCTCGGAAGATAAATCCTGCATCTCTTGTTCGTTGCGATAGGCAATTCCTCTATTGTCTAACTCTTCCATTAAGTCCGATGCGTAAAGGCTTAACTGCTTGGAGACAAGTACAGCTATCTCTGAATGAGGAATTTTTTCGTCATGAACCCATTTAAAGATGCAATCTGCGAGGTATCCAGCCTCATGCTTACTATCTTTGAATTTCCAAGCTAAAACTTCTCCTTCCTCCCCCTCGAGTTGCTCAACGGGCATAACGGATGCTGGGTCAAGATCCCGAATAATTTCGTTTTGGAGTCGCAGTAGAACAGGCTTTGAGCGGAAGTTACGGTACATATTCAGTGCAACAGCATTGAAGTCGTTAGCAAAGGACTCAAATATCCCCTCTAGCGCTCCAGCCCAACTCATAATCTTCTGCTTCGTGTCACCGACTGCGGTTAAACGGACATTAGTTCCTTGGAAGGCAATTTTGAGTAGTTCATATTGAAGGTTCGTACAATCCTGAAACTCATCCAAAAACACATCGCTATATGTTTGGCGGATGGCATTCCGCGCCACTTCTGAGTGCGTAAGAATTTCAATCGCAAATGGTACCAAATCGTTAAATTCTATTTCTTGTCTGGAAGGGCCATTCTTTCGCTCAACTATGGAATAACCTACATCCAGAGATTGATCACCCATCAGTATTGGACGAAACCGGTCAATTATTCGTTTTGCAAAGGAATGAAAGGTGTAGCTATCGAAGCGAGCCCCAAAATCACGACCACACCTGCGTGCAACCCTCTCTTTGAGGTTTTTGCTCGCATCAACTTTAAATGAGATAGCCAAAATTCTGCGCGGGTAACAACAAGTTCCCGTCCGAAAGAGGAAATCAGCTCTCTGTGCCAACATTTCAGTTTTGCCAGCTCCAGGTCCAGCGGTGAGAGCGAGGCTACGAATTGTCTCTGTAGCAGCCCTCAATGCATTCGGCTCAAGAGTTAGTCCATCGGCGGGTTTCCATTGGTCTGTAGCAATCACTCTGACCACTCCTCAAGCTTTGCTTTGATAGCATCGGCTAAGCGAACGTAGGAAGCAGGCATGTTAGCGATCAGTTGCTCATCACTTAGCTTGGATAACCCGCTCAAGTGCGCAGCGGGCTTACTACCGAGCTTGAAGTGCTTCTGATAAGTGGAAAACAGCTCCAATTCATCCTCAGTATATTGACTGGAATCGTGATGACTTTTCCCTAGAACAGCGTTTTTCAAATCATCATCCGGAGTTTCTCTCTCCACACCGTAAGCATCTGGGTATGCTTTAAGCATTGAGAAATCCAAGTCCATTGGCTCAGAGAAAAACACTCCACGATTTTCCAATGCAGTAAAAATACTCTGTTTCTCATCACCCAAAAAGTGATGTTCCCTTACTGGTGACTCATTTTTCTTCCAATGAGGAATCGTCCAATCAGTAGGAAAAGCTTTATCCGGAGAGAATTTTTTAAAGTTATCGTTAGCAACCTTAATTCGCCCCCACCCTGCAGCGTTACGAGCTACATCCAGATCCAACAAGGTTACATATGGGATTTTAAGCGCTGCAAGCAACCTCCAGAAATGATTAACATGCCGCCCTCCAAGTGGAGTAATCGCCACGCCAAAGGCATCAACAGGTACTCCTTGCGCTTTTAAAAGCCTGGGTAAGACAATCTCTTCGCTATCTCCTTCACCCAATACAACCAAGCGTGAAAAATAAACTTCAGGGAAAGCTTGAACTGCCTCGCGTACAAACTTGTGCGCTTCACCATCATCTTCTGGTAGTTGAATACAAGTGATTCTGGATTGACGCTCTTCATTCAGTCGCATGTACCGAATACTTTCGGGAGCAATACGACGAAGCATTGAAGGAGCATGAGTTGCAATCAAAGCCTGTCCATCATCATTATTCGTAAGGGATGCAAGAGAGTCGATCACCCTACCTAGATAGTGTGGAGAGAGGCTATTTTCAGGCTCTTCAATTGCCATTAGGGTGAATACTGGAGGGCGTAGCTTTTCAATATCAAAAGATTGGTCTTCCTGCGACAGCACCTTTCTTCCAACAGATTGAGCTGAGATCACCAGAGACAGATAAAGCATTGATTTTTGCCCGTCACTAAGCCGAGAAAAATCGACTATCGACTCTCCGTGACCGGGCTTGAAGGAAATGGACAAGTGCTTGAGCAAAGCTTCAATTTCAGAAGCTACAAAGGTGATCTTTGGGTCTGTGAAGAATTTTCCTTTATGTAACACGCCCCATGCACTTTCCAATGCAGAGCTGAGCCGGTCAACCGAGGGGTTGCTGGACAGGCAATCACTTATTTGATCTGTGAACCCCTTTATTTGAGCGCGTTCGTTGTCCCAGCGGACAGACCTCAGCAAGCGGCCAATAAGAGCATTAGTGCCATAACTTATGTGATCTGCAGGGTCTCGACGCGCTGGTAAGTAATGGACGTGGATGTTGTTTCTTTCTGATCTGGGTACCTTTGTGCGGGACACAGGTGCATTGTGTTCATCAACATCAAGGACATATTCCAGGCTCTCTTCAATATCTCCATCAGGTCCCATGGTAGCCGACAACCGGAAACGTACTCGGGGAATGCCATCGGCCGCGTCCAACCTCATATGGGATAAAAGTGGAGGTACTGTTGTATTCGCCTCAGCATTTAGAGTTTCGGGAAAGGTGAAATCAGCCTCAATCCAAAGACTCCTTTCAGAAACTTCAGATTCTTCGCCATATGGGACATGGAAATCTGAGCGTAGAACCCTACGCTGCGAAGGATCAAAGGCAAAAAGCCGACAAAGAGCTTGAAGAAGGGCTGTTTTTCCGGAGCCGTTTGGTCCAATTAAATATGTCGTGCTCTCCAGAGAAATCTCTGTAGGGTGCTCCCCAAAAGACTGGAAGTTAGATAGCCGTATTGTTTGAAGCTTCATAAGATAATAGATCCGCTTACGTTCTTAAATAATACTCCTATCTTGCATGTTCGGGGCTTTACAGTCGATATTCCCCCCCCCAAAAAAAATACCGATTGAGTTGATACTCAAATCGGGACTTACGGACTTACATGGACGGTCATAGTAGGAGAAAAAGCCTTGGTTTCTGCTTCAAGATTACGCCGGTCGTTCTAGTTGGTTTGGCTGGCCTCTCAATGCCTTGAATTCGCTGCTTTTGAGGCGAAAAAGCCACATTTCAGACGAGCCAGAATCTCAGATTGCTCTGATGGAAGGTTTCGGTGGGTAGGAGTCTTAAGAAAGGCGCAGTTTGCAGGCCGCGATGCCTGCTGTTCGCGTTGAGGGCGTTCAAAATTCTGTGTCAGCCAGTCACAAGTCAATATGAGCGTCTAGCCGCCCCTCGAAGTGAATCGATAACTGAGACAGTGTCAGATTCCAATTTTGCACTGGGTGCGTCCAGCGCTCC
>Ga0256829_1000194_pt1 | contig 74306 bp, 67 predicted proteins | sample 131447metaG_FD_185979 | JGI IMG/M metagenome (GOLD analysis project Ga0256829, IMG submission 185979) | Hydrothermal vent microbial communities from Lau Basin, Pacific Ocean - 131-447 | ecosystem: Environmental > Aquatic > Marine > Hydrothermal vents | place: Pacific Ocean: Lau Basin | collected...
TCATCGATTTTTCCCCGAAAATTGCAAGAAAACGGATGCCAGGCTTGCAGAAGGTGGCGTTTTGGCACCCTGGAATTCGGGTATTTTACATGAAATATCAATTAGTTGTGAATTATTCAAGGGCGACGTAGTAGAGGGTGTACATGCAAGGCGGCTCCGTGTGTCCCGCTGTGCATCCTACACCGTGTACGGTGACATCTTGCTTTCCAGTAACCGGTTGGAAGCGGGCATGCGGCAGGTCCGGATGGCCTGCCGTCTGCGGATGCGGAACGGGGCCAGGGAATGGCAGGGTATCAGCCCTCAAGAGCCTCCCAGCGAGCATATGCCTCGTCCAATTCGGCCTGCAGTCTGGCCAGGGCTTCGTTGGCAGAGACGATGGTGTCGCTGTCGCGCTGGTAGAACCCGGGATCGTTCATGCCTGCGGTTCGCTCGGCGATCTCGCATTCCAGCTGTTCGATGCGCGCGGGTAGCTGTTGCAGTTCGCGCTGGTCCTTGTAGCTGAGCTTGCGCTTTGGTACTGGTGTCTGGATGGCCGGTTTGGCCATGTCGCCCTTGCGCGGGGGCGCCTGGGGCGATGCAGCGGCCGGGGCCGGTCGCTGGCGCAGCCAATCGGCATAGCCGCCGACGTATTCGCCGATGTGGCCGTTGCCTTCCAGCGCCAGGGTCGAGGTGACCACGTTGTCGAGGAAGTCGCGGTCGTGACTGACCAGGAGCAGGGTGCCCTGGTAGTCGGCCAGGCGTTCTTCCAGCAGCTCCAGGGTCTCCACATCCAGGTCATTGGTCGGTTCGTCCATCACCAGCAGGTTGGACGGCTGGGCGAACAATTTGGCCAGCAGCAGGCGGTTGCGTTCGCCGCCGGACAGGCGGGTGATCGGCGCGCGGGCGCGTTCGGGCGTGAACAGGAAGTCCTGCAGGTAGCCCATGATATGGATGCGCTTGCCGTTCAGCTCGATGAACTCGCGCCCTTCCGCCACGTTGTCGGCGGCGCTGGCGGTTTCGTCCAATTCCGCACGGTGCTGGTCGAAGTAGGCGATTTCCAGGCCGTCGGCGACCTTGAGCGTGCCTTCGTCGGGCGTGATCTGCCCCAGCAGCAGGCGGATCAGGGTAGTCTTGCCGGCGCCGTTGGGGCCGATGATGCCGATGCGGTCGCCGCGCATCACGGTGGTGGTCAGATCCTTCACCAGTACGCGCTCGCCGTAGCGGAAGCCGATGTTGCGGGCCTCGATCACCTTGCGCGAGGAGGCTTGCGCATTGGCCAGTTGCAGCTTCGCGGTGCCGGTCTTCTCGCGCCGTTGCGCGCGTTCGGCGCGCATCGCCTTGAGTGCGCGCACGCGACCCTCGTTGCGGGTACGGCGGGCCTTGATACCCTGGCGGATCCAGGCTTCCTCCTGCGCCAGGCGTTTGTCGAACAGGGCATTGGCCTGTGCCTCGGCGTGGGCGCGTTCTTCGCGCCGGCGCAGAAAATTGTCATAGTCGCCGGGCCAGTCGGTCAGTTGTCCGCGATCGATCTCGACGATGCGCGTGGCCAGTGCGCGCAGGAAGCGCCGGTCATGGGTGACGAAGACGATGGCACCGGCAAAGCCCAGCAGGAAGTCCTGCAGCCATTGGATGGCCTCGATGTCCAGATGGTTGGTGGGCTCGTCCAGCAGCAGTACGTCGGGCGCGCTGACCAGCGCACGGGCCAGCAGCACACGCCGCTTCATGCCGCCAGAGAGGGCGGCAAAGTCAGCCTCGCCATCCAGTTCCAGGCGCGTCAGAGTCTGCTCCACGCGCCTGTCCAGGTCCCAGCCGTGACCGGCCTCGATGCGTGCCTGGGCACGGGCCATGGCTTCGGTATCCCCGTCGTGGGCGGCGTGGTGGAATGCAGCCAGCTGCGCACCGAGTTCGCCCAGGCCTGTGGCGACCACGTCGAAAACGCTGCCCGAAGTGTCCTGCGGGACCGCCTGGGACAGGCGCGTCACGCGCACGCTGGCCTGACGGCGAAGCTCGCCGTCGTCGGGAACGATCTCACCATCCAGCAGGCGCAGCAGCGTGGTCTTGCCGGTGCCATTTCGTCCGAGCACGCACACCCGTTCGCCGGCGTCTATACTGAAGTCGATGCCGTCGAGCAGTAGTGGTCCGCCGACGCTGTAGTCGACATTCAGAAGTTGTATCAGGGGCATCCCTGTAGTGTAAGCCGGTTGCCCAGCTATGGGTTACCAGGGCCAGCAGGCCACCGTCATGCAATGATTCGTGTCCTTGGGGCCCAGGTGACTGCACGCAACTGCAAAGTACAGTGTTTCGAAAATCTGCCAGCCTGCCTTCACATACGCACACTGCATCTGTGCGCAGATGGAAGGGTGATGCATGTGCAGACTGGATCGGAACTACCCGCGGGGCTTGTACTGGCCCCTCCGTCACTGGACAGTGACCATTGCACGCGCGAGAGTTCTGTTCTCGCATCCGATGATCTTTCCGGGGGTAAGCCATGAAACCGATGCTTGTGTTGTTCGTAACCATGCTGGGCTTGAGTGCCTGCCAGTCCGACCAGTCTCCCGCAGTGCCCGCCAGGACAGGCACGGCTGCCGCATCGAGCAGCGGACCTGCAACGGAAACACGGCGCCAGGTCACGTTGGCACCGCAGATCAATGCCAGGGATTTTGCGTATTTCGACAAAACACTCGCTTCGGACGACTTTCAGGGTCGCAAGCCCGGAACCGTTGGTGCCGATCGCACCAAGGCATGGCTGGTCGAGCAGTTCAGGCGCATGGGGCTGGAACCGGGCAATCATGGATCCTGGTTCCAAACGGTTCCGGCGGTATCGACGGACCTGGTCAACACAAAGGTCAAGCTGCAGGTTCACGTGCGTGGCAAATCGCTCGATTTCGACAATCACAGCGACATGATCGTGGGAACCTTGCAGGCACGGCCGGATGTCACACTGAAACGCTCCGATATCGTGTTTCTCGGCTATGGAATCGATGCTCCCGCTTACGACTGGAATGACTACAAGGGAGTCGACGTCAAGGGCAAGACGGTGATCCTGCTGGTCAACGATCCCGGGTATGCCACGCAGGACCCGACCCTGTTCAAGGGCCGTACGATGACCTACTACGGCCGGTGGACATACAAATACGAAGAGGCCGCACGCATGGGTGCAGCCGCATGTTTCGTGGTTCACACCAGTGACGGCGCCGCAGGCTATCCATGGTCGGTCGTGAACAACAGCTGGAGCGGGCCCCAGTTGAGCCTGCCGGTCCGGGTCGACCCGTCGCCCCGGCTTGCCGTGGCCGGGTGGCTTACCCATGACTCGGCAAAAAGACTGTTCTCCGCTGCCGGCCTGGATTTCGACAAGCTGGCGTCGGCGGCGTCAAGGCGGGGTTTCCGGCCGGTCAATCTCAAGGCAACGGCCTCAATCGAGCTCAGGAGCAAGGTCGGGCACTTCCAGTCGCAGAACATTCTTGCGATGGTCAAGGGCGCAAGGCACCCCGAGCAGACGGTCATTTACACCGCGCACTGGGACCATCTGGGCATGGATCCGTCACTGAAGGGTCACAAGGTCTACAGCGGCGCCATCGATAACGGCACCGGCTTGAGCATGTTGCTGGAGATCGCCAATACCTTTGCGCATCAGAAAAGCCCGCCGGGTCGCACGGTGCTGTTCTTCATGCCCACACTGGAGGAATCGGGTCTGCTGGGATCGCAGTACTACGTGGCACACCCGGTGTTCCCGCTGGACAAGACGGTTGCGGATCTTGCCGTGGATGCGCTCCCGATCATCGGGCGTGCGAGAGACATGACCGTGATCGGCAAGGGGCAGTCGCAACTGGAAGACATGCTGGCCAAAGTGCTCAAGCGACAGGGTCGTGTCGAATCCCCCGAGGTGACGCCGCAGAATGGCTTCTATTTCCGTTCCGACCATTTCAACTTTGCCAAGGCCGGCATACCTGCGCTGCTGGTGAGCTCGGGTCTCGACTTGAGGGATGGGGGCCGCGCGCGCGGCGAGAAGCTGGCGGCGGATTACACCCGCAATCGCTATCACACACCACGAGACGTGTTCAATCCGCATTGGGATTTCAGCGGCATCCTCGAAGACACGCAGGCGTACTACGAACTGGGCCGGAACCTTGCCGACAGCGACGTGTTTCCGCAATGGTACGAGAACAGTCCGTTTCGTCATGCCCGGGCGAAGCTGACGGATTCGTCCAAACAGCAGGGAAACTAGGGTGCAACAGCCTTTCGTGGCGGGACGGGATCAAGGGTCCTGTCCGCCGTGCCTTGTATAATCAGACGCTTCAGTAACTGCCATGTACGGGATCCATATGCCAAGCTGGGACGAGCGCTACGCTTCCGTTGACGGCCATCTGTTCGGCGATGCACCGAACGTCTTTCTGGCCGCTCAGAAATCACGCCTTCCTGTACGTGGCACGGCACTGGCCGTGGCCGACGGTGATGGCCGCAACGGGGTCTGGCTGGCCGAACAGGGGCTGGACGTGCTGGCCGTGGATGCTTCGTCAGTGGCGCTGGATAAGAGCCGCAAGCTGGCCGCCGCGCGCGGGGTCACGCAGCGCATGCACTGGGAGCTGGCCGATCTGGCCACATGGGATTTCGGGCACGAACGCTTCGACGTGATCGCCGCGATCTTCATCCAGTTCGCGGGCCCCGAGCTGCGTGCACGGCATTTTTGCTCGATGCGCGAAGCGCTCAAGCCCGGCGGGCTGTTGCTGCTCGAAGGCTACCGGCCGGAACAGCTCGACTACGGCACTGGCGGACCGCCCGATGCCGAGAACATGTACACCGAACCGATGTTGCGCGAGGCCTTTGCCGATCTGCATATCGAGCACCTGCACAGCCATGACGCGGTACTGCACGAGGGCCGGCATGAAGGCATGTCGGCGCTGATCGACCTGGTGGCGCGCAAACCGGTTCGCTGAGTGTGCCCAGCGGTTGGCGCAAGCCATGCCGTGAGGCTCGACAGGGGGTGCGATAGGGCATGCCGCTGAAACCATCGATGCTGGCCGATCCGCTGCCCGGACCCGTAGGCCATTGCGACACCGTGCCGGTGAGCGATGGGAGTCGGCTCTTCCGGCGACGCTGGCCCTCGCAGGTTGCTGGCCGCGGCGTATTGCTGGTGCATGGCCTGGGGGAGCACAGCGGCCGCTACCGGCACCTTGCAACCTGGTTCAATGCCCGCGGATGGGACGTGTGCAGCTACGACCAGCGCGGCCACGGCCAGACGGCTGGCCGGCGTGGCGTACTGCCGCGCCCGGGTGTCCTGCTCGATGACCTGGGTGTGGTGTTTGCCGATTACGCCTCGCAGTTCGACACGCCGCCGCTGTTGTTCGGGCACAGCATGGGCGGCCTGCTGGCAGCCCGTGCGGTGTTGAGCGGCGCCTTGCAGCCAGCTGGTCTGGTGCTGTCCTCGCCGGCCCTGCGCACGCATGAGCCTGGCTGGTTGCGCGTGCTGGCGGCCATGCTGGCGCGACTGTGGCCCTCGATGCCGCTCCGTCACGGGGTGCAGCGGGCGTACCTTTCGCGCGACGCTCGGGTGGTGCAGGCTTGTGCCGAGGACCCGCACTGCCATACCCGGATCACGCCGCGACTGGCCGATTTCATCTTTCGCACCGGGCCTGCATGCATCGATAGAGCGGGCATGCTGGGGGTGCAGACCCTGTTGCTGGCGGCAGGCGAGGATCGGGTAGTCGATCCGTCCGGCAGCCGTGATTTCATCGCGGGCGCCTCACCGGCGGTGTTGCAGGGAGCGCTGCTGGAGGGGTGCTACCACGAGATCTTCAACGAGGCCGAACCTGTGCGCAGTCGCGTGTTTGCGCGTCTGGGCGCATGGCTGGACACGCACTTTCCCTGACTGTGTACCCATGGCGTGACCTTGCCCACCTCGGCAAGGCCATTGCCTGACGTACCGGCGCTGGCTCAGGCCCCGCTGTTGCCCCCGGGCTTGATGCCGTCGACGATCTTGAACGCGGTGCCGACGACCTTGGACAAATCGCCCATGTCCGAGGGCACGATCATCACGTTCGAGGCCTTGGCTATACCGCCCCACTGGGCAATGAAATCCTGCGCCACCTGCATCTTCATGGCGTCCTCGGCACCGGACTGCTGCAATGCCTGGCCGACCGTGGCCAGTGCGCGGGCCGTGGCCTCGGCCACCGTGAGCACTGCCTGGGCATCGCCCTGGGCCTGCAGGACCTTGGCCTGCTTGGCGCCCTCGGCGCGGTTGATCTGCTGCTGGCGTTCGCCCTCGGAGACATTGATGGCCTGCTGCTTTTCGCCTTCGGATTTGGCGATCAAGGCGCGCTTCTGGCGTTCGGCAGTGATCTGCAGTTCCATGGCGTGGATCACTTCCTGCGGTGGGTTGATGTCGCGGATCTCGTAGCGCAGCACCTTCACGCCCCAGTTGGTGGCAGCATGATCGAGTTCGCTGACGATCGATTCATTCAGCTCGGTGCGCGAGGACAGCACTTCGTCGAGCTGCTTTTTGCCCACATCCGAACGCATGATGGTCTGTGCCAGCTGCTCGACCGAGGACAGCGGGTCGGAGGTGCCGTAGGCGGCTGCCTTGGGGTCGGTGATCTGCAGGTACAGCACCCCGTCGATGGAGATCTGCGTGTTGTCCTTGGTGATGCAGACCTGCTTTTCCACATCCATGGGCGTCTCGCGCAGGTCGAACTTGTAGGCCACGCTGTCGATGAACGGGATCAGCAGGTTCAGGCCCGGCTGCAGGACCCGGTGGAAACGGCCCAGGCGTTCGACCACCCAGGCATGTTGCTGCGGAACGATACGCAGGCCGCGGCTGATCAGGGTCAGCGCGATGACCACCAGCACGATGGCGATGACGAGACTTACGGACATGCTGCTCTCCTTGTCATGGAATAGGTAAAGATGCCGCGATCAGTTCGGATCGCCGGCGGACAGGATCAACACATTGCCCTCGCGGGCGACGATGCGCAGCGTCTGCTCCGCATGCACGTTGGCATGCGTATCCTGCATCCTGGCTTGCCAGGCGGTTCCGCGGTAGAACACGCGAAGATTGTCGCCGCCGGCCTCGAGCACCCTGACGCTGCGGCCGACATCGTCGTTGCTGATATCGTCCGAAGCGCGGTTTTTCATTCGCTTGCGCATCCAGTGGGCGATCGGAAGACCCAGCAGGGTGACGACGCCGACCACGACCAGTGCAGGTGTCAGTCCGGCCCCCAGGAATGCCGTCGCGGCGCCGGCAAAACAGGCCAGCGAAATGGCAAGCAGGTAGATGGTGAGCGTGTGCATCTCGGACACCGTGACGATTGCGCCGATCACCAGCAGGACGATGCCGAGCCAATCCGATGCATGCATGCGTATTCCTCCCCTTGCTGCGAACGGTCTTGCCTGCCGTGGCAAGAAGCCGTCACGTAGCGGGCCGATTGTATCCGAAGTGAGCTGGAAAGGACGCGCACATTGGCCGTTCGGGCCGCTCAGGGCACGCGATGCCCCGCACTCGCCGTCCAGATGGCATACCAGTCCTCGACAGACAGCTTCACGTCCAGTGCGGCCACGGCCTCGCGCAGCCCCGCGATACGCGAGGTGCCGGTAATCGGATGCGGGCGGGACGGGTGGCGAAGGACCCAGGCATAGGCCAGGGTCGCCAGCGGGATGCCGAGGCGTTCGGCGATCGCCTGCATGGTTTCGCGCACCCGCAGTGCGTTCGCGTCCTCGCCGGTGAACAGGCGTCCGCCGCCCAGGGGCGACCAGATCATCGGCCGCCGACGCAGGCGTTGGGCCTGGTCCAGGGTACTGTCGTGCAGGGCATTTAGATGCAGTGGAGACAGCTCGACCTGATTGGTGGCCAGCGGATAACGTGCGTCGAGCAGGGCAAACTGCGAGGGGCTGTGGTTGGAAACTCCCCAGTGCGCGACCTTGCCGGCCTCGGAGAGCGCGGCGAAGGTGCCGGCCAGCGCATCGGCATCCATCAGTGAGTCGGGACGATGGATCAGCACCATGTGCAGGCGCTCCACGCCCAGCTTGCGCAGCGAGGCCTCGACCTGGCCGCGGATGTAATCTTCCGAAGTGTCGTAGTGCTTGGTGGCGATGCCGCGTTCCGCGGAGGGCGGCCGGATACCGCACTTGGTCACGATGCGGATGCGCGCCTTGAGTTCCGGCGCCGCCTTGAGGGCTTCGCCGAACAGCGACTCCACGCGTCCGTCACCGTAGATGTCGGCATGGTCGAAACTGTCGATCCCCAGCTCCAGCGCCTGCTCGATCCAGCGCACGCGTGCGGGGACGTCGAGTTTCCATTCGGTCATGCGCCACATGCCGGCGACGATGGGGGAAAGCAGTGGGGCTGGGGCGTTCATGCGGGGATTTCCATGAAAGGGTGGAAGATGCGCCGGGGCATCAGTGGCAGAAGAACTGGTACCAGTGCCGGCAACGGAAACGTGCCTCGCAGCGCTTGAGCTGGGCGCCGTATTCACGCGCGCGCCAGTCGACGCCGGCGGCCACCTCGAGCAGATGCCGGTTGCGTCGCCAGCGACCGCTGCGGTAGCCGCCGATGCCTTCGTGGTAGGCGATGTACAGGTGTTTGGGGTCCCACTTGGAGATGCCCAGTTCGCGGTGGATGCGGTCGGTGTACCAGCCGATGAAATCGAGCGCGTCCTCCATGTCCGAGCGGCTCTTGAACCAGCCTCCGGTGGCATCCTTGTATTCGTTCCATACCGGGTCCTGCGCCTGGGCGTAGCCGTAGGCGCTGGATTTGCGCGGCAGCGGGATGAACAGGAACCAGGAACGCTTCGGCCGGGCGCTTTCGCGGTAGCTCGACTCGCGCTTGACGAAGGCCATCAGCACGTTGATCGGCGTGCCCCAGCGCTGCTGTGCCTGGTGGGCGTCGTCGTACCAGTCCGGGTGCTGGTCGAACACGCTGCACAGATTGGCTGTATTGCGCGGCGGCGCAGTCGCGCAGCCGGCGAGGAGCAGTACGGCGACAAGGCACGATCCGATCAGGGTGCGGCGCAGGGCGGAGATGGGTCCAGGCGGCATCATGCGCGTACTTTAGCAGTCCCGATGCTGGCCTCGCCTGCCTTGCTGCGCGACCATGACCGCATGATCGACCGTGACTACCCCGTCCTCGAAACCGCCCGCCTGCGTCTGGACCGCCTGGGTGCGGACGACGCTGAGGTTCTGTTCGCCTATCGTGCCGATGCGTATGTGGCGCGTTACCAGGGCTGGGTCCCCTGCGACGTGAAGGAAGCCGCCGCGTTCATTGCCGAACAGGCGCGGCGTCCGTTTGCCGAGCCCGGCGGCTGGAACCAGCTCGCCATCCGCGCGCGTGCCAGCGGTGCATTGCTGGGAGACCTGGGCTTGTATTTTCCGGCCCGGCGCGAGGACGCCATGAGCTTCGGGATCAGTCTGCATCCTGCCCATCAGCACCGGGGCTACGCGCGGGAAGCCATGCACGCGGTGCTCGAGCTGCTGTTCGGGCAGCTGGGCTGCCATCGCGTGGTGGCTTCGGTCGATCCACGCAATACACCGAGCCTGGCCCTGTGCCGCGCACTCGGCATGCGCCTGGAAGCCCATCACGTGGAGAGCCTGTGGTTTCGTGGCGACTGGGTAGATGATGTCGTTTTCGCCCTGCTGGCCCGGGAGTGGCCGATCCGGGAGGCTTGAAGGTCATGGCCTTTGGCAGATGCCCGCATCGGCATTCGGTGGCAGGATATGGCAAGCCGAACCTACCATCGGAGTCCCACCGTGGCGACTTTCCTCGTCTGGCTGCTGGTCCTGATCTTCTGCTGGCCGCTGGCGCTGCTGGCACTGGTGCTTTACCCACTGGTGTGGCTTGTCCTCCTGCCTTTCCGCCTGCTCGGCATCGCCGTGGGCGGCGTCCTGGCCTTCGTCAAGGCGGTCATCATGTTGCCTGTGCGTATCCTGGGTGCGCGGCCGGGATAACCTCCGGTTCGATCGGGTACGGTGGAGCGAACTCCGGACATGGCGCGGCGCCTCTCTGGCCTTGAATCAGCAATCTTGCCCGTTGTCCTGCATCACGCAGGCCAACTCAGCGCACCCTAAGCAACGCTTGTCATCATCGATCCACACGATATCCCCATATTGAGGATATCGGCGAATTGCGCGAGACTCCGTACGGGGTAGCGTCGCCATTCCAGACAGGGAGCTTCCTTGCCGATGGGCTGCACGGGCAGGCATGCGGGCGCCACGATCGCATGTCTTTCCGGTCATGTGCGTAAGGCACAAACCTGTGCTGCGCATGCCAAGTGCGTGTCCCGGAGACACCGCCACGGAGGGATTGAACCGGCCGGTGACACCCCAGTTGCCGGTTTCCGAAACCCGACCCGAGACGACCATCATGCGCACGATGAAACTTTCCGTCCTGGTGCTGGCCCTGACCGCCACCGGCATGCTTCCCTGTGCCCTTCCAGAGGCGTGGGCCGGTCCCGCGCAGACGGGCAATCACCGGCAAGACAAGCACAAGAAGAAGATCGAGAACCTGGCGAAGGTCGAAGTCATCGCCCGGGAACTGACACTGACGCGCATCCCGCTCGATGCCGCCTTCAGCGAATCGGTGATCGGCCCGTCGGCCATCCGCTTCAGCTCGCCAATGATGAGCGTGCAAAGCCTGCTTGAGCGCACGCCTTCAATCAACGTGCGGACGCCCGCTGCCAATGGCGTGCGTACCAACATCACCTTCCGCGCCTTCAGCAGCGGACAGTTTTCCGAGACTTTCGACGGGGTACCGATCAACGACCCGTTCAACGGCGGCACGACCAACACGGCATCGACGCGCAACAACATTCCCCTGACGCTGGCCAACGTCGACAGCGTGCACCTGTACCGCGGCATCAACAATCCGGCGGTGACCTCGTACAACTCGCTGGGAGGCACCATCGCCTACCACCCGCGCATGCCCAGCGACAAGGCGAATGCCTCGCTGACGCTTGGCGGAGGGAGCTTCCATACCTGGCTGTACGGCCTGACGGCCAATACCGGTTCGCTCGGTGGCGTGCGCAGCCTGGTCAGCATCAACCACAACACCAGCAAGGGCTGGCAGAAAAATTCCGGCAACAGCAACCTGAACCTGTATTACGCCGGTGTGTTGCCCTATGCCCACCACAACGGTCGGGTCTATCTGTATGCGATCTACAACCGCAACATGGGCTATACCCCGCACACCGTACCGTTGCCGCTGATCCAGCAATACGGCTACAGCTACGGCTGGCCGCTGGACTGGACCAACAGCTACAACCAGGACCACGGGGGTACCTACATCCTCGGCAACAGCATGAACGTGAACGAGGTGTTCTCGTACAACATCCGCGTGTATGCGCGCAATGTCGACTACAACCGCGTCTCGTTTGCCAATCCACTGCATGCGCAAGGTCCAAACCAGCCGTACTATCTGCCCAATCAGGCAGGTGATTACTCGTTCTGGCTCTATTACCCGAACGGCCCTACCTACGACCCCACGGCCACCTTCGGCAGCAACGTGGCAGGCAATGCCTACCACACCTACATTTACAACACCCGGCAGTACGGCTTCATGCCGCATTTCACCCTGTACCTGCCCAACAACACCGTGAAGTTCGGTGGCGACTATTCGCACACCAGACTGCATTCGGCCGAGTTCTGGTACGGCGCCTACCCGATGCCGCTGCGACAGGGCTACAACAACGCCTGGGACGAGCATGATTCGCGCGACCTCGGATCGCTGTTCGTACAGGACGAGATCAGCTTGCTCGATGGCACATTGACCGTCACCCCTGGCGTGAAATACATCTTCGCGCACACCAAAAACCACGATGCCATCGGTTTCTTCTATCCGATTGCAGGCAGCGTCAATGACAACGAGCACTACACCTCGCCGACCGTCGGCGTGAACTGGAAGCCGGCCGACCACGTCAGCCTGTACGCATCCTGGGGACGTACGGCCAAATTCCCGAACATTGCCGCCTACTACAACAACATCGGACAGACCAACAATGCCGGGCAGGCGGTGGTCGTTCCACTGCATGTGTCGCCCGAATACGTCAATGACCTCGAGCTGGGCGCCCGTTACGAGAACAAGGGCTTCGAGGGCGCGCTCAATTACTACCGCGAGAACTTCAGGAACACCTTCATCGATGTCACCGATCCGTCGACGGGACTGTCGACCACCTCCAATGGCGGTGCCTCGCGCTACGAGGGAGTCGAACTGGACATGCAGTACAGCATCGATACCCCCCTGGGGGGATTGAGCGTCTACGGCAACGTGGCCCAGAACAAGGCGTTCTTCACCAGTGCCTTCACAGTGGCCAGCGCCGCGGGTTCGGGAGCTCTCGCCGGTAACAGCGTGAAATCGGGCCAGCCCCTGGCCGGCGTGCCCAAGCACCTGGCCAATCTCGGCGTGGGCTGGAAGTGGACGACCTGGCGGGCCAAGCTCGGTGCGCATTATTCCGGGTCGCAGTTCGTCAACGAATACAACGCGGGGCTGCCCTCGGCCGAACAGATTCCGGCCTATACCGTGGTCAACTTCACCCTGCGTGACAAACTGCGGTTCGGCAATGGCCCGATCAAGGACATGAAGCTGGCGCTCTATGTCGACAATCTGCTGGATCGTCACTACTACACATTCGGCTACGGCGACACAACCTACAGTGGCGCGCCGTTCGTGCGTGCCATCTACGAGGAGCCGCGTGCGTACTTTGCTTCGGCGACATTCGATTTCTGAGACAGGCCGGGAGCCGGCCGGTCACGGGTAGACGGCCGGTTCCCTGTGCGGTTCCGGTGGCAGCGGGTAACGAGGATACTTGCCCGCATGCCGCCATGCGAAACAGTTACGGCGCATGGGCCGATCCATGACGTCATGCAAGGAAGTCCCCCATGCCAGGTAACCAGCCGACCGCACTCGAGGTCCTCGACGCCCAGAAGTTCTCGCGTTTTCACGCCCGTGCCGTGTTCACCACGGGCATGGGCGTGTTCACCGACGGCTATGACCTGATCTCGATCAGCGTGGTGTTGCCGATGGTGCTCGACAGCTTCGGCATCGGCAAACTCACCGGTCTGCAATCCTCGCTGCTGGTGGCTTCGGCGCTGCTGGCTTCGGCCGTGGGCGCCATTCTGTTTGGCGTCCTGTCCAATACCGGGCGCAAGCGCTTCTACGGTATCGACGTCAGCCTGATGGCGCTGGCCGCGCTGGCGCAGGCTTTCACGCCGGGCATCGGCTGGCTGATCGGCGCACGCACGCTGCTGGGTATCGGCATCGGCGCCGACTATGTGCTGTCGCCGATGATCATGGCCGAGCACAGCAACGCGAAGGACCGGGGCAAGGCGCTCACTGTGGGTTTCTCGCTGATGTGGGTTCTTGGAGCCATTACCGCTTCGCTCTTGCAGATCACGCTGGAATGGCTGCACGTGCCGCCGGACCTGCAATGGCGGATCACACTGGGTGCGGGGGTGATTCCCGCAGCTGCCGTGATCGTGCTGCGGCGACGGCTGCCGGAAACACCGCGCTATTACGCGCACATCAAGCATGACGGCGAAGCGTTGAAGTCAGTGGTTGCGCATGTGACCGCTGCTCCCGCAGCGGCAATCGTGCGTGCAGACACCAGCCTTGGCGCCGGCATGCGCGAATATTTCGCGCGTTACTGGCGGCGCTTTTTCATGATCAGCCTGCTGTGGTTCGTGTACGACATCGTGATCTATGCGGGTGGCCTGTTCGGTCCCAGCCTGCTGGGCAAGAGCGTGGGCCTGACACCGGCCCAATTCCAGCTGGTCAATTCGGCCCTGTTCAGCATCGGCGGCAGCCTGGTGGCGGTGATGCTGATCGACCGCTGGGGACGCAAGCCGTTGCAGGCCGCCGGCTTCCTGCTGATGGGTGCGACGCTGCTGATGTACGCTTTCACCTACCATCCCGGTGTCAGTCCGGTGCTGTGGGGCATCGCGTTGTATGGCCTTTTCTTTTTCTTCAACCAGGCCGGACCGGGCTCGATCAGTGGCGCCGGCATGCTCGGCGTGGAAATGGCCGCTACCCGCGTACGCGGTCTGGTGCAGGGGCTGAGTGTCACCGCGGGCCGCCTTGGTGCGGCGCTCGGGGTATTCGTGTTTCCGCGCCTGTTCGCCGACTACGGCCAGAGCTTCGCGGTGGGATTCCTGGCTGTCACGGCACTGGTCGGCGCGGTGCTGACGATGGTCGGTATCCCCGAGTCCAGCCGGGTGAGCCTGGAGAAGGCCAGCGGGGAACAGGTGGCGTAGAGGCCCCCGGACGGTGATCCAGGCGGCACGAAGGTGCCGATGGCGTGTCTCTGTCTCCGGTCACCGGCTAGTGAACAGGCAGGTGAACCCATGCCATGGTATGGCGCATGATGAAGTATCTGCCCGACGCCTTGTTCGTCTCTCACGGCGGTGGCCCTCTGCCTCTGCTGGGTGATCCAGGTCACGCGCAGATGGTCGAGCTACTCAAGGAACTGGCACAGGCGATGCCGCGGCCGCGCGCGGTGGTCGTGGTCAGCGCGCACTGGGAAGCGCCGGTACCGACGCTCACCGCGGCCGCACAGCCGCAGTTGCTCTACGACTACCAGGGATTTCCGCCCGCCTCTTATGCCATCCGCTACCCTTGTCCGGGCGAACCCGCACTGGCCCTTACCCTGGGGCAGCGGTTGGCGGGACAGGGGCTCGGTTCACACCTGGACGCGGAGCGGGGTCTCGATCACGGAGTCTTCGTGCCGCTCAAGCACATGTATCCGCAGGCGGATATTCCTTGCGTGGAAGTATCGTTGCTCGATGGCCTCGATGCGGCGGCACACCTGGTGCTGGGGCGTGCCCTTGCCGGACTGGCGCGCGAAGGCGTCCTGTTGATCGGCTCGGGATTTTCGTTTCACAACCTGCGTGCATTCTTTCAGCCTGCCGGATCGGATACGCAGGCATTGAACGCGGCCTTCGAGGCCTGGCTGGAAGACAGTTTGTGTAGTCCGTATCACGATCACGCTGCGCGGCGCGAACGGTTGCTGCATTGGGAGAGTGCCCCCGGTGCCCGCTATTGCCATCCACGTGCCGAACACTTGATGCCGCTGCATGTGTGTGCGGGTGCAGCCGGCCTGGTGCGCGCGAGGCGTTATGCGCTGAAAGTGATGGGTAGACAGGCCAGCATGTACATGTGGTCGTCGGTAGAGGCCTGATCCGGCAGAACGGGAAGCCTGGTCCAGGACGCACGAAGCGGGCGATGCAAGGCTGCGCGACGGTCCAGGTACCTTGCCGCGTACTGTCGCAAAAGACGATTTTTCACCAACAGACCGTCAACGGGCTGCCCGGGTGCAGCCCGTCTGACAGCTTTTCGTCAGGCCAGGCGTGGGTTTACTTGATCCTGGCCGCCTTGCGCAGTTCTTCGGCGCGGTCGGTCTTTTCCCACGGGAAAGCCTCGAACGGGCCGACTTTCTGCTTGACCTTGCGACCGTTCTCCAGGGTCTCGTAGGTGTAGTCGGCCTTCGCCACCGGCTTGCGGCCGAAGTGACCGTAGCTGGCGGTGCGCTGGTACATGGGATGCACCAGGTCGAGTGTCTTCAGGATGCCGTAGGGCGTCAGGTTGAAAATGCCTGGCGATCAACGCCTCGATTTTCTCGTCGGGAATCCTGCCGGTGCCGAAAGTGGTCACGGATATCGAAGTCGGTCGGGCCACGCCGATCGCGTAGCTGACCTGCACTTCGCAACGGTCGGCGATGCCGGCGGCGACGATGTTCTTGGCCACGTAGCGCGCGGCATAGGCAGCCGAGCGGTCGACCTTGGACGGATCCTTGCCGGAAAACGCACCCCCGCCATGGCGGGCCATGCCACCGTAGGTATCGACGATGATCTTGCGCCCGGTCAGGCCGCAGTCGCCCACCGGTCCGCCGATCACGAACTTGCCAGTCGGGTTGATGTGCACCTTGGACCTGGGCAGCGAATCGAGCCACTTCGCCGGCAGCACCGGCTTGAGAATGTGCTCGCGCACGGCCTCGACCAGATCGGCCTGCTTCACGCCCGGGTCGTGCTGGGTGGACAGCACCACCGCATCGATGCCGGCGATCTGGCCGTCGTCGTAACGCAGGGTGACCTGGCTCTTGGCGTCCGGGCGCAGCCACGGTAGCGGACTGTTGCGCTGCTTGCGCACTTTGGCCTGCTGCTCGACCAGGCGGTGCGAATAGTAGATCGGTGCCGGCATCAGCTCGCGGGTCTCGTTGCAGGCATAGCCGAACATCAGGCCCTGGTCGCCGGCGCCCTGTTCCTCGGGCTTCTTTCGATCCACGCCGCGGTTGATGTCCGGGGACTGCTTGCCGATCAGGTTCAGCACGCCGCAGGTGGCGCCGTCGAAACCGACATCGGACGAGTCGTAGCCGATGTCCAGGATCACCTTGCGCGTCAGCTCCTCGATGTCCACCCACGCATCGGTGGTGATCTCGCCGGAGACGATGGCCACGCCGGTCTTGACCATGGTTTCGCAGGCCACGCGGGCGCGCGGGTCGCGGGCCAGGATGGCATCCAGCACGGCATCGGAGATCTGGTCGGCGACCTTGTCCGGATGTCCCTCGGAGACCGACTCGGAGGTAAAGAGGTAGCTGCTCATCGGGGTCTATATCCTTCCTTTCGGATAAAGAGATAAAACAAGCTGACATGATACAACCGCCATCGCCGGTTTGCATCGTGCTGCGTGGAGGCCGCAGGGCATGCGTTCAGCTGGCGTCGCCCGCAAATGGCCCGATTCCGGAACGCTGCATGCCTGAAATCGGCCCGCCTCCGGGCCGGCAGGGGGGCGAGTCTGCAGACGTCCGATCAGGAGGGACGACGATGAAAGGTATCGGCTGCGGCATGGTTTGGCTACTGCTTGGCGGCATGTCGGTGGCGCAGGTCGCGGTGGCCCGCTCCTGTGGCGAGGAGCGACCGGCGGTGTCCCACCTGTTCTGTGCGCATCCCGCCCTGGCCACCATGGACCGCACTCTGCAGGCGCTGGCCATGGCTTCGCCGGATGCCTCGGTGCGACGCGATCAGCGCATATGGCAGTCCCAGCGCGACGATGTCTTGTGGCGCCTGCTGAGCAACCGTTCGTTCACCGGGGATGCCGTGTTGCGCCGGGCCTGGCATCTGGAGCGCTCGCGTCAGGCTTTCCTGCTGGGCGTTGCCGGCCACGGTGCGGTGACCTTGCCGCCGATGCAGCGTATGCAGCGCAGCTTGCGTGCGCATCCGGGTGCCGTGGGTGATCCGCTGGCCGTCTGGGCCCGCTACGATCCGGACGTGTCGCTGGCGCGCACGCTGACATCGCTGCCGAATCGCCTGTCACAAGCGCTGGCGCGGCTCGAACTGAGGCCGGACCGGGTACTGTCGCAACGGGTTGAACTGATCAGCAATGGCAACCCCTGGTTCGACCTGCTCTGGCTGCCCGACGCGCGGCTGGGCGCGGTGGTTTCGGTGCAGGGCACGGACGCCTGCCAGTTGATGGTCTGGTTCCGCGCCGACCGCGACGGTACGGCCCGCGTCATCCCGGCACCGATGCTGGACCAGGTTCCGTGCGGACGTACACGCCTGACCCTGCTGCGGGTGGGCTATGACACCTATGTCGCGCTGCAGCGTATCGATGACCCGTATGCCGTGGACGTGTCCGTGCAGCAATGGCTGGACGGGCGCTGGGCCAGTCCGCTGCGCCAGCGCATGCGCTACGACCACGGACTCAGGCTTGGCCGGTTGCGCTGCGATGGCCGGGCGTGTGGATCGTATGCCGCGGTCATGATGCGCATCGCGCGGCGCTACGATGCCAGTCCGCAGGGCCGCTACATGGCGGTAGCGAAACTCGCGCCGGACGAACGCGTCCGTGCGCGTCAGCTGTTGCGTCTGGCCGCGCGCGAGCGCAAGACGATCCTGGGCAGCATGCCGCTGGCCGGCAACGAGGTGATGACCACCTTCTGCAGCGACGCGAGCTTCGTGCTGGTGCGCGTACACGGGCGCTTGCTGCTGGGCCGCATCGGCCATGGCTATCTGGGATGGCGGCGTTCTGATGGCTGGCGCATCGGCCTGTGGGGTATGCATGGTGGCAAACTGGAGGCGGTGGCCAGTGCCGTCATCCGGCGGCCACGCGGGCGCTTGCTGGCCACGGCCGCGATGCCGCCGGCCGTGATTCCGACGCGTTGAGGCTTCAGGCGGCGATCGCGGCGTCGTCGGCCAAACGGGCGAAGTAGTCGCGTGTCAGGCGCAGTTGTTCGGCAGCACTTTCGGCGCGGTTGACCACGGCGCGGAAGGCGGCGTTTCCCGCGTGGTCCCTGGCATACCAGCCCAGGTGCTTGCGTGCGATGCGCACGCCCTGGTGCTCGCCATAGAAATCATGCAGGTGCGCCAGGTGCGCGCACAGGATGGCGCAGACTTCGTCCGGCGTCGGCTCGGGCAGCGTCTCGCCGGTGGCCAGGTAGTGCACGATCTCGCGGAAGATCCATGGCCGGCCCTGGGCGCCGCGACCGATCATCAGGGCGTCGGCGCCGGTGACCTCGAGCACGTGCCTGGCGCGCTCGGGCGAGGTGACGTCGCCATTGGCCAGTACCGGGATCGAGATCGCCTGCTTCACCGCCGCAATGGTTTCGTACTCGGCTTCACCCTGGTACTTGTCGGCGCGGGTGCGCCCGTGCACGGCCAGCGCGGCGATGCCGGCATCCTCGGCGATGCGGGCGATGTTCAGGGCGTTCCTGTTCTCGCGGTCCCAGCCGGTGCGGATCTTCAGCGTCACCGGTACCTCCACGGCCTCGACCACGGCCCGGCAGATACGCGCCACCAGCGGCTCGTCCTGCAGCAGTGCCGAGCCCGACCACACGTTGCAGACCTTTTTCGCCGGGCAGCCCATGTTGATGTCGATGATCTGGGCACCGTGATCGACATTGAAGCGCGCAGCCTCGGCCAGCATGCCCGGATCGTAGCCGGCGATCTGCACCGCGACGGGGTCGGGCTCGCCCGCATGGTCCATGCGCTTGCGTGACTTGATGGTATGCCACAGGCGCGGGTCGGCGGTGGTCATTTCGGACACGGCAAGGCCTGCCCCCATGCGCTTGCACAGGAGCCGGAACGGCTTGTCGGTGACGCCGGCCATCGGGGCCAGCACCACCGGCGGATCGATGGTGTAGGGACCCAGGCGCATGGCACGGGTATTGTACGGCATGCGCATTGCCGTCAGTCGAAGCGCGACAGTACCTGCTCGCGCGAGGGCATGGCATCGGCGGCTCCGCGGCGCTCGGTGGACAGCGCCGCGACCCGTCCAGCCTGACGTACGGCCTGGGCGAACGCGTCCGCGTGGCGATCGGCGAGGCCAGCAGCCAGCGCGCCGCAGAAGGCGTCGCCGGCGCCCGTGGTGTCGATGGCGTGCACGGATTCGGCGGCGACCCGGTAGCAGTCCGCAGCGTCACCACGACGGTCCGCACCATGGGAGACGAAGCAGCCCTGGCGGCCCAGGGTTATCACCAGGCTGCCTTTTACCAGTTGCCGCGCCAGGGCATGCAACTGCGCATCATCCATGGCCGCAATGGCATGGGTGGCCGGGGCCTGGTCCAGAAAACGCTGGCACAACTGGGCAAATTCGCTTTCGTTGGGCACCAGCACGTCGGACAGCATCATCAGTTCCGGGTCCAGATCCGGATGCACGGGGGCGGGATTGAGCACACACAGCACGCCTTGCGCACGGCCCAGGGCCAGCGCCGCGCGGGTGGCGTCGATGTTGTTCTCCATCTGTGTCAGCAGTACGCGACTGCCGCTCAACACGGATTGTTGCGCGCGCAGGAAGTCCGGGTCGAGGGCTTCGTTGGCGGCCAGATGGACGATGATCTGGTTCTGCCCATCGGCATTGACCAGGATCGCTGCGGTCCCGGTGGGCTGGTCGGTTCGGACTTGCCAATGTCCCTCGATACCTTCCACTTCGGCACGCCTGGCTGCGGAACGGCCCAGGACATCGTCGCCACGCGCGGCGATGAATGCGGTTGCCACGCCCTGTCGGGCACAGGCCACGGCCTGGTTGAATCCCTTGCCACCCGGACCGGTGGCAAAGCCTTTGCCGCGCCGGGTTTCGCCCGGTTGCGGGAAACGATCGACCTGCCAGACATGGTCCTGGTTGTAGCTGCCGACGACGACGACCTGCACAGGCATGCCGTTCATGCCCCGCCGGTCTGTACGGCCGGTTCACGCACATGGCGGTGACGGAACAACGGTACGAACAGCAGGGCCATGATCAGCGCATAGGCCGCAAAGCTCATCCAGATGGCCGGCCAGTCCTTGCACACCGCCACCGCCTCGTTGCAGTTGGGGGCGGTGAAGAAGGTATCGATGGCCCAGCCGGCCACCAGGCTGCCCAGCACCGCGCCCACGCCGTTGGTCATGAACATGAAAAGGCCCTGCGCGCTGGCGCGGATCTTCGCATCGGTCTGGCCCTCGACGTACAGCGAGCCCGAGATGTTGAAGAAGTCGAACGCCATGCCGTAGATGATGCACGAGAGCACGATCATCCACAGTCCGCCGCCCGGATCGCCGAGGCCGAACAGGCCAAAGCGCAGCACCCATGCCAGCATGCTCATGGTCATCACTGCCTTGATGCCAAAGCGCTTGAGGAAGAACGGGATGGTGAGGATGAATGCGGTCTCGGAGAACTGCGAGATGGAAATGATGATGGCCGGATGCGTCACCGCCAGGCGTGTGGCCAGTTCCTGGAACGAGTGCAGGTTCAGCGAGGCGAAGAAGGTGTGCCAGTCGATCGGCGCCATGTCCTTGTACGGTGCCAGCTTGTTGAAGTCGTGCAGGAAGGTGTCGCCGTAGGCGTTGGTCAGTTGCAGCGCTGCACCCAGCAGCATCGCGAAGATGAAGAACACCGCCATGTTGCGGTTCTTGAACAGCACAAAGGCGGTCAGTCCGAGGCGGTCGGCGAGGGTGCGGCTTCGCGAAGCGATCAGTTTCGGCGGGCAGCGGGGCAGGGTGAACGCGTAGATGCCCAGCATCAAAGATGCGGCCGCAGCGATGCGAAACTGCATCGGCGAGGTCTCGAAATGCAGCAGGCTCACCGTCCAGGTGGCTGCGATGAAACCGATGGTGCCCCACACGCGAATCGGCGGGTAGGTCTTGACTACGTCGTAGCCCTCGCCTTTCAGCGCGTTGTAGGCAACGGTGATGGAGAGCGAAATGGTCGGCATGTAGAAGAGCATGTTCAGCAGCATCACCCAGAACATCAGCTCCGGGTCCTGCACCAGCGGCACGCAGAACAGCACGATCGCGCCCATGATCTGCAGCACGCCGTACAGGCGCTCGGCGTTGATCCACTTGTCGGCGATGATGCCGGCGATGGAAGGCATGAACAGCGAGGCGATGCCCATGGTCGAGAAGATCGCGCCGAAACTGGTGCCCGACCAGTGACGGGTCTGGAACCACCAGGCGCCGATCGTGAGCAGCCAGGCGCCCCAGATGTAGAACTGCAGGAAGTTCATGACCGTCAGGCGGAATTTCAGCATCGCGTTTCCCCCGTCATGGCTGCGGGAATGCCCCGGCCATCGATCCGGGCAGGGTAGAGGATGCCCGTCGCAGACGGCAAGCGGCGGACTTGCATCAAGCCAGGGCGAGGGCGACGTGCGCGCGAAGGGCAGGCAGCACCTCGCGAGTGAACCACGGATTGCGCGCTTGCCAGAGACGGTTGCGGGGACTGGGATGGGGCAGGGGTAGACGGCCCTGTTCCAGGTGGGTGCGCCAGTTGGCGACAGTGGCGGTCAGGTTGGCTCTGCGGGCGTCGTCGATCAGGGCCACCTGCGCGTAGCGGCCGAGGATCAGGGTCAGACGTACCCGGTCGAGCAGCGGCAGCAGGCGCGGATGCCAGGCAGGCGCGCATTCGGGTCGCGGCGGCAGATCGCCGTGGCGCCCGCTGCCGGGGTAGCAAAAACCCATCGGCACGATGGCGATGCGTTGCGCATCGTAAAAGCGGGTCCGGTCGATGCCCATCCAGTCGCGCAGCCGCTCGCCGCTGGGGTCATCGAAGGGTACGCCACTGGCATGCACGCGCCGCCCCGGGGCCTGGCCCACGATCAGGATGCGCGCTTCACCAGAGGCCTGCAGTACCGGGCGTGGACCGAACGGAAGGTGCGCGGCGCAAAGCTCGCAGGCACGGATCTGCTGGAGCAGGCTGGAGACGGCATCGTGCATCGACGACAAGTGTGCGCTGCGCGGCGTGGCCTGTCACGGCGCGGGAAAGCTGCGGCACAGGGTCGCAGCAGCGGGTCCGGTTCCATCTGCTTGATCCAGATCAAGAGGTGCCGGGTGGCGCAACGGGAACATGCCACTGACGGGATGCACGGGCATCCCCAGGCTTACAGGAGATTCCCATGAAACGTGTACAGGGCTTGATGGTTCTCGCGATTGCGCTGTCGTTCCCGTTGGCCTAGGCGGCCTGGGCTACCGGCAACGATGCGAGCGCCCAGGTCGATCCGGCCGCAGGGGCCGCGATCTACAACCAGACGTGCGTGGCCTGTCACGGCGGCAACGGCAAGGGCATCTTGCCCGGCATGCCCGACTTCACGGACCCGAAGGGCGTGTTGAAGCTGCCGACTGCGGTGCTGGTGCAGCGTGTCGAACATGGGTTTTCCGATGGCAAGGCGCCGATGGCGATGCCGCCCAAGGGCAACAATCCGGCCCTGAACACGCAGGACATCCGTGATGTGATTGCCTACCTGTGCCATCATTTCGGAGGTTGAGCCCGCGTCTTCCGGTCCTGCCACGCACCCGGGGCTAGGGCAGCAGCTTGCCAGGATTGAGAATCCCGTCTGGATCGAAGCATTGCTTGATGCCGTGCATCAGTGACAGGGTGGCCGGTTCCAGGGCCCGGGACATGAAGGCGCGCTTGGCCAGGCCGATGCCGTGCTCGCCGGACAGCGTGCCCTGCAAGGCGATGACCCGCTCGAACAAGGCATCCAGGCATGCCGTGGCGCGTTCGCGCTCGGTCTCGTCGCGGGGCAGCAGGTTCACGTGCAGGTTGCCGTTGCCGGCATGGCCGAAGCTGACGATCGGCAGGTCGTGAACCCGCGCGAGGCGTTCGATGTCGGCCACCAGTTCCGGCAGGCGGCTGACCGGCACCACCACGTCCTCGTTGATCTTGTGCGGCGAAAGGCTGCGCTGGGCGGGTGAAAGCGCCTTGCGCGCCGCCCACAGGGCCCTGGCTTGGTCACGGTCAGAAGCCGTGTGCAGCGCGAGCAAGCCTTCTCCACGCGCCGCCCGTGAGACGGCGTCGGCGGCGTCGGCCAGCGCGCCCGGTTCGCCGTCGACCTCGATCATCAGCATGGCACCGGCCTCGGGGACCACGTCACCGGCCTGCCGGCGTGCCAGGTCGAGCGCGGTGCGGTCCATGAATTCGAGCGCGCACGGGGTGACCGGTTGCGCCATGATGCGCGCCACCGCGCGTGCGGCCGTGCCGACATCGCGGTAGGTCGCGCGGAGTGTGCGTACGGCCGAAGGGCTGGGCGTCAGCTTCAGCGTGGCTTCGGTGATCAGCGCCAGCGTGCCTTCGGATCCGATCAGCAGCCGCGTCAGGTCGTAGCCGGTGGCGCCCTTGGTGGTGCGCACACCGCAGCGAAAGTCCTCGCCGGTTCCGGCCACCGCGTGCAGGCCCAGGGTGTTTTCTCGGCAACTGCCGTATTTCACCGCACGCGGCCCTGCGGCGTTGCAGGCGAGGTTGCCGCCGACGGTGCAGAACGGGGACGAACTGGGATCCGGCGCCCAGAAGAAGCCATGCTCGCGCAGCGTCTGTTGCAGGTCGCCGTTGAGCACGCCCGGCTCGACCACGGCCAGCCGGTTGTCCGGGTCGATCGCCGCGATCCGTTGCATGCGCTCGAAACTGGCCGCCACGCCGCCTTCGGGCGGCACCGCCGCGCCGGTGGTGTTGGTGGCACGTCCGCGCGCGGTCAGCGGGATGCGAAATTCCCGGCACACGCGCACCAGGGCCAGCGTATCCTCGTGCGAAGCGGGAAAGGCCACCGCCGCGGGCAGGGACTGGCGGCGGGAGTGGTCGTAGCCGTAGACCAGGCAGGTGGCCGGATCGGTGCTCAGCTTGTCTTTGCCAAGGGCCTGTTCGAGCCGGTGCAGGAACGGTGCGGGAAGCATCAGCCATCCCCGGCGTCGAATACCGCGCGCTGCCAGTCCGGCGTGGCGCGCGCGGCCGGGCCGTCGAAGGCGACCAGGTCGAAGCGGCAGGCCAGGCCCGAACATTCCGGGTGCAGGGCAAGATACCCGCGCGCGGCGCGCACGATGCGTTCGCGCTTGCGCGCCGTGACCGAGTCGGCGGCGCTGCCAAAACCACGGCTGCGGCGGTAGCGGACTTCGACGAACACCAGCGTATCGTCCTCGCGCAGGATCAGGTCGATCTCGCCGAAACGGTTGTGGAAATTGCGTTCCAGCAGACGCAGTCCGGCGCGCTGCAGGTGGTCCAGCGCCTGTTGTTCGAACACGTCACCGGTGGCGCGCATCAGCCGCCCGACGGGGGTGGCGTGGCCGGTGATCCGGCCGAGGGAGTGCCGGGGCCGGGCGCGGGCGATCCCAGGTCCAGGCTGTCGGTGATCGGGCGTGCAATGCCGTTCTCGAATTGCGCCCAGGTGAGGATGCGCTGGATGCGTCCGAAATCGTCTTCCACCAGTTGTCCGGTGGCGCCAGGCACGTAGCTTCCTGGGTGGGTGCGCAGCCATCCCAGGTAGGGCGTGAGCGACCAGGCGTCCATGCCGAAGGCAAACAGTCGCGCACCGCTGCGTGCCACATTGGGGAGCACGGCTGCAAGGGCGCTGCGCGGGGGCAGGCCGGGCTGGACCCCGAACAGCCATGGGGCATCGCAGAACATCACACCGTCGAGGTCGCGATCGGCATCGGGGTTGTCATGGCCGTCGTACACCAGCGAGGTGGCAAACACCGGTTGCTTGAGTTGCGCCAGCCGTAATTGAGGCAATGTCAGGCGAGCCTGTTCGGGGCGCATGGTGAGGAAGATACCGCTGCCTTTCTCGAAGTCGGCGATCTGCTTGAGGTAGGCCTGGGCGGCATCCTTGTCGGTCTTGATGTCCTTGCCCGCGGGCGGTGGTGGCGGGGCGATGGTGGCAATCTGGCTGCTGTAGTCGATGACGGCCGGATCGAGGTCGATCTGGCCGGCGATCTGGCCGCCCCCGGCAGTGAACTGGCGGATGAAAGCCTGGCTGGCACGCTGGGCAAAATCGAGCGTGGACACCACCACGTAGGCGCGATCGAGTCCCTGCGCGAGCATGCGGCGGGCGGCGCTGGCCCCCTCGGTCTCGGGCATCAGACCGAATTCGTTCACCTGCGGCGGCGGCATGGTGTCGTTCAGGGGATGGTTGAGTGCCAGTACCGGCACTGGCAGCACGGGCTGGCCGATCACCGCGGCCACGTCCTGGCGTGTCAGCGGGCCGACCACCTGCCGGGCGCCGTCGCGCACCGCCTGCTGGTAGGCAGCCACGGCCTCTTGCGGGGTGCCTCCGCTGTCGTAGACGGCCACCTGGGGGCGCTGGTCACCGCCGACGCTGTCATTGAAGTAGGCGGTGAAGAAACCTTCGCGGATCAGTGCCCCGGCACGCGCCAGTTGCCCGCTGAGCGGCAGCAGCAGGGCTACCCGGCCCGGATTGCGGTATCCCTGGCCGGCCTGCTGCCCGGGCAGCAGGGTGCCGACCGGCTGGTTGGCCTGCGGGTGCGAAATGGCCATGCCGCCCTGGATCTGTGCAAGCGTGCGCTGCATCCATGTGGCCAGGGGACTGCCTGACGGCACCTGGTCGAGGTGCTGCTGGAGGGTGGCGGACCCCAGGCGGCCCAGGTTCTGCACGATCTCGCGCTCGTTCTGTGCCTGGTCGAGTCCCTGCAGCTGATCATTCATGCCGATCCGGGTACGTGCCGCTTCGAAATACTCCCCGTTCGCGCTCAGTGCCTGCGCACGCAGTTCCAGCGCGCGTTGCTGCAGTCCCGTAGGCAGGTCCGTAACCGGTTGCGCCGTCAGTGCAAGCGCGTCGGCGATGTTGCCCCGGGCAAGATCCACCTGCGCCGTGAGCAGGTCGAGCCGGCGACGGTCGAGTTTTGCCAGTCGATCGCGTCGGATGCCCGAGATGGCCGCGGCAGCCTGGTCCATGTCACCTTCCTGGCGCCAGTCCTCGGCGGCGCGCAGGCGATAGGTGTCGGCTTCATCGGGGAATTGCGCGGCCAGTTGCAGGTACAGATGGGCTGCCCTGGCATAGTCACCCTGCTGCTCCAGCGCAGTGATCCCGGCCGTCCGGGCGCGCTGCTGCGGGGATGGGCCGCTGACCGTGGCGCAGCCGGCCAGGGCAAGGAGGGCAAGCAGGCCCAGGACATGAAACTTGCGCATGGAGGGTCCTCGGAACGTCATGACCGTGCGAATTGAGCGATCATAGCCGATCAAGCCCAAACCGGTCTCGAACATGGATCCGCAAATCCCCGGCACGCTGTACGTGGTGGCCACCCCGATCGGCAACCGCGGCGACATCACGTTGCGCGCGATTGAAACCCTGCGCGCCGTGGCCTGGATTGCCGCCGAGGACACCCGGCACAGCAGGCCGCTGCTGACGCATCTGGGCATCGCCACGCCGCTTGTCGCCTTGCACGAGCACAACGAGGCGGCTGCTGCCGGAGGCCTGGTCGAACGCCTGTGCCAGGGCGAGGCCGGAGCCCTGATTTCCGATGCCGGCACGCCGCTGGTCAGCGACCCGGGGTATCGCCTGGTCGCTGCGGCGCGCGAGGCGGGTGTGCGCGTGACGCCACTGCCCGGTCCCTGCGCCGCCATTGCCGCGCTGTCAGTGGCCGGCTTGCCCAGCGACCGTTTCGTGTTCGAGGGTTTTTTGCCGTCCAAACCCGGGGCGCGACGCGCACGGCTGGCTGAACTGGCTGCCGAGCCGCGCACGCTGATCTTCTACGAGGCCCCGCACCGCCTGCTCGGGACGCTCGGGGACATGCGCACGGCTTTCGGCGATGCGCGCGCGGCCGTGCTGGCGCGTGAGCTGACCAAGCATTTCGAGACCGTGCTCGACGCACCGCTGGCCGAACTCGTGCAGCGGGTCGCCGACGACAGCGACCAGCAACGTGGCGAGTGCGTGTTGCTGGTGGCCGGCAACGCCGATCCTGCCGCCGCACGCGAGGCCGAGGGTCGACGCCTGTACGATCTGCTGCGCACGGAACTGCCTCCCTCCCGCGCCGCTCGCCTGGCTGCGCGTTACACCGGCGCCTCGCGCAAGACGCTTTACGGTTAAACGGTCACAGGGGTCGGGTAAGATCGGTCGTTTGTCTTGCAGGCGCCAGACCATGTCGGAATTGTCCAGTCGCGCATTGACCCTTCGCTATCTCCTTGCACTGGGTCTCATTGCGGTGTTTTCTCTTCTCTCGCACATGATCGTGAGCCGCGCGATGGCTGATGATGATGGGTCGGCTGCCGTGGTCGCCATGAGCATGCGCCAGCTTGTATTGTCCCAGCGCATAGCCGATCTGGCCGACCGGTATGCGCTTGGAGAGAAGGTCGCGCATGCCGAATTGCATCAGGCGTTGCAACAGTTCGCATCCGATTACCGCACCTTGTCGAGCGACGAAGGGAACGCTCGATTCGCGGCCTATGGCAAACCGCAGGCGCTGGCCATCTATCGGGATGGGTTGGGTGCGCGCATCAAACGATTCATCCATCTGGCGCATCGTATTGACGCCGGTACGCCCGGACAGCCTGAATTCAGTGTGCAAGTGTCCGAGTTGCGCCATTTGGCACGGGAGCGTCTGCCTGATGGCATGGAAGCTGTTGCCGCGGTTCATGTCCATGCCAGTGAATATCACGTCAGGCATGTGCAGTGGCTGCAGCGCGCGATCCTTGGCGTCATTTTTCTTCTGCTGCTGGCCGAGGCGCTGGGCATATTCCGCCCGATGATCCGGCGCATTGTCCGATATGCCAGACAGCTGCAGCATCTTGCCAGCCATGATGCTTTGACCAATGTCCTCAATCGGCGCGAATTCAATGTCCGTGGACAAGCCATGATGGTCGATACCTCACAGTACCCGTTGCATGTGGTGATGCTGGACGTCGACCATTTCAAATCCGTCAATGACCGGTACGGTCATCCGGCAGGCGATCAGGTACTGGCCGGTCTGGCAGACCTCATACGCGGTTGCTTGCGTGCCGGAGACATGGCGGCCAGGGTCGGCGGCGAGGAATTTGCGCTCCTGCTCCCGCGGTGCTCCACGGAGGGTGCGACGGCTCTGGTTGAACGTTTGCGAATGCAACTGGTGGGGATGTCTCCGCTTGCCGATGCCCCGACCATGAGGGTCACGATATCAGCCGGTATCGCGGAGATTTCGAAGGATGCGGGAGCGCGTGCGTTCGAGGACGCAATGCGCAAGGCTGATCACGCGCTTTACAGCGCCAAACGTGATGGACGCGACCGCGTCGTGCATGCTGCATGCGCGGGGAGCAAGTCAGACTGATGCACGGGTTCCGAGCGATCAGTGCTTGATGCGCAGCAACAGCCTGCCCTGCACGGCGATCTGGCGACTGATGCCGTTCCAGTCGCTGGAGGTGCCGAGGTCGTAGGCCAGGCGGTCCAGGGTGGTGTCTACGCGCAGCACCGCATCCTTGCCCTGCGGGGTGAAGGTGACGTGCAGGGCGACCGGACGGGTGATGCCGCGCAGGGTCAGCGTGCCGTCGGCCGTCAGGCTGCCGTTGGGTCGGGCGTGGAAAGCGGTGGTGACGAAATGCGCCTGGGAGAAGCGCGCGGTGTCGAAGAAGTCCGGGCCGGTCAGGGTCTGGTCGCGTTCGCCGTTGTCCGTGTTCACGCTGGCCAGGTCGACGGTGACCTCGAAGCGGTCCCGGTCCGGTTGGCCGGGCGTGAAGTCGATGCGCGCGGTGAACGTGCCGAAATGGCCCCGGAAGGCCTCGCCCTGGTAGCTGCCGGAAAATCCGAGCGTGCTGTGCGACGTGTCCACCGTCCAGGTTTCGGCGCGGGCGAGCGCGGGAACGAGAAGCAGGGTCAGGCTCAGCAGCAGGGGCGAAAGGGTGCGCATGGCAGGCTCTCCGTCAGGTGGGGCGATCAGCGGCGCCGACGCGGCAGCATGCGCCGCAGGGTGTCATTGCGATCGATGACATGATGCTTCAGGGCGGCTGCAACATGCAGCCCGGCCAGTCCGATCAGCAGCCAGAACAGCGTCTCGTGCAAGGTGGCCAGGCGATGCTGCCAGGCTTCGGACAGGCCGCCGCCGGTGAGGCTGGGCATGCGCACCTGCCCCCACCAGTACAAGGGGCGCAGGCCGGTGGACGAATCGAACAGCCAGCCCGACAGCGGCACCGCGAACAGCAGCACATACAGCGCCGCGTGCATGGCTTCGGCGGCCCGGCGCTGCCAGCGCGGCATCGGCAGTGGCACGGGGCGGCGGTCGTACAGGCGCCAGGCCAGGCGCAGTATCACCAGGGCCAGGATCGTCAGGCCCAACGACTTGTGCAGGTTGTAGATGGCGAACACGCTGGGTCGCCTGGGCAAATCCACCATCACCAGTCCGATCGCGCCCTGGACCAGGATCAGCAGCACGATCAGCCAGTGCAGGAACTGCGGCACGGCGCCCCAACGGTCCGGTTCATTGCGCAGCGGCATGTTCTTTTCTCCAAGCGCGGTAGTGGGTACCGGCTTGATCGTCGCGCAAGGCCTCGATTTCCAGACGCAGCGTGACATGCTCGCCGATCGCATCCGGGTTACGGGTGATACCGAATGCGGTGCGATCGAGCACCGCACTGGCGGAAAAGCCGGCCGCTTCACGGCCGAGGGTGTACAGGCTGCGGCCCAGGCGGTTCAGGCGGAAGGCAATGCGTACCGGCTGCGTCACTCCACGCAGGGTGAGCGTGCCCTCCAGAAGGCCGGTGTCCGGACCGGTGCGGCGCACCGCGGTGCTGGTGAATCGGGCGTAGCGATGCTGCGCGGCATCGAGCAGGCTTTCCCCGCGCACCACCTTGTTCCAGGCGGCATCGCCCATGTCCACGCCGTGCAGGTCGATGCTCAGGTCTGCGGCCGAATCCTTCCAGTCGTCCGGATCGAAGCGCAGCCAGCCGGCGGCGATGTGCAGCATGCCCAGCGCGCTGGCATAGCCGTCGTGACTGACGCTGAACAGGATCTGCGAGTGCACACGGTCGAAGCGGTACAGCGCCGGAGCCGCCTGCGCGGCATACGCAGTCGCCATCAGCAGGCAGGTCAGCAGGGAGCGGATCGCAAGACGCATGTGAACCAGTGTGGAACAAGCCGCGTCGCACTGCCAGAAGCCGGTGGCGAACACGCTGTTTCCGCATCGCGACCGGTAACCGCGCAGGGCCGTGCGCGAGTCGCTATCATGGCCGCGGGGCCGCACGGGGGCGGTTCCGGGGACACATGCTTCGGGGGAAGCCATGTCACGTATCCGACAGGCCGCACTGGCGCTGCTGGTTTTGTGCGCCGCCGTGCCGCGGGTGTTCGCCGCGCCACCGGCCGCGCCGTTGCCGACGCCGCAGTTTCGGCACTACGAGGTGGCCGACGGCCTGCCCAGCAGCAATGTCTATCGCATCGCCCAGGATGGCCAGGGTCTTATGTGGATGGCCACCGGCAATGGCCTGGTGCGTTTTGATGGTGTGCATTTCACGCTGTTCCGGCATGACCCGGGTCATCCGCATTCATTGCGCGGCAACGATGTCGGTGCGTTGCTGGTCGACGGCAAGGGGCGCGTATGGACCGGTGGTGAAGGCACTGGCCTGGAGCTTTTCGATCCGGCAACCGGAGGCTTTCGCCACTTTGCCCATCGCAAGGGCGACCCGCACAGCCTGGCGGGCGAGGATATCGGCGCACTGGCCCAGGCTGCCGACGGTTCCCTGTGGATCAGCGTGATGGGTGTCGGGCTGGACCGCATGCGCCCAGATGGCCGGTTCGAGCATCTGCGCCATCACAAGGAGGATCCGCACAGCCTGTCGTCGAACATCATCCTGTCGTTGCTCGCGCTGCCGGATGGCGCGGTGCTGGCCGGCGGCTTCGGTGGTCTGGACCGCATTGGTGCAGACGGGCATATCACGCATGTGCGTTTCGAGGGCGTGGACAAGCCGCCGCGCGTGTGGGGCATCGACGGCAAACCCGGCGACCTTCGCGTGGCCACCGACGATGGCCTGTTCCGACTGGATGCACACGGTACGGCACGCCGCATGCTGGCCGGGATGCTGCCCGCGCACATGATGGTCACCTCCCTGCGCACGCCGGACGGCAGCCTGTGGGTGGGCAGCATCGATGGGCTGTACTGGGTCGGTCCGCACGGTCGCAGCCGCTACTTCGATCCGCGCTTGCAGGGGCCTGACGGCGTACCCGGTTCGCTGATCTGGAACCTGTCGCTGGACCGCGAAGGCGGCATGTGGGTCGGGACCCGCGACGGCGGCGTGGCCTACCTGTGCCCGCAATGGCAGCGGTTCGTGGTGTTTCGGCATCAGGCCGGCGACCCGCGGTCGCTGGATATCAAACGCGTGGTATCGATACTCGGTGAGCGTGACGCACTGTGGGTGGGGGGCAGCGACGGCGCACTCGACCGCATCGATCCGGCTACGGGGGTGGTCCGGCACGTCCACCTTCCGATTGGCCATCAGGCGGTGACGGCGCTTGCCCATGCCGGCAACGGCAGCCTGTGGATCGGGCGTACCCGCGGCATGATGCTCAGGAGCGGATCGACATTGCGCGAGGTGGGCGTGAAGACGTTCACGGGCGGGGTCAACCGCATCGTGTCCGATGCACACGGAAATGCCTATGTCAGCGCCCCGGCTGGCGGGGTCTACCGCATCGATCGCGCTACGCTGCAGGTGCGTGAGCTGGCAAGCGACGCGGGCAGCAGCGGCGAGCGCGACATCAACGCCCTGGCCATCTACGAGGGTAGGATCTGGCTGGCGACCATGGGCGGGCTGTTGCATGCCGCGACGGATACCGGGCGGCTGCAGCGCGTGCCCGGAACCCCGGCTGCACGGGTGCTGCAGGTGGCCTTCGCCCCGGGCGGATTCTGGCTGGTGCGTGCAGACGGCATGGAGCACTACCGGTGGCAGGCGGGCCGGGCGGTCCGCGATCGCGTGGTCGGCGTCGGGCAGGGTTGGCCGAACGTACGCGTCACCGCGGTTTTCGTCGACCCGAAGGACCGGGTCTGGCTGGCGACCACGACCGGCCTTTGGCGTTTCGATCCGGTGCATGGAAAATTTCGTTCCTACGGTGCCGAGGACGGACTGCCGAGTCCGGAATTCACCGGCTTCGGCATGGCTGCACTGGCCGATGGCACGCACTATCTGGGCACCATGCACGGCGTGGTGGGGTTCAACCCGGCCACGATCCGCGACCAGGCCCACCCGCCACACCTGATCTGGCGCGGCATTCGCGTATTGCGTGCCGGCGAGCCGCGTGTACTGCACCCGCGGCATGGGCGGCTGGACCTGCGCTGGAACGACCGCGACCTGCGTGTCGCGGTGCAGGCCGTTTCCTACCTGGACCCGGCCCGCAATCACTACCGCTTCCGCATGCAGGGACTGGATACGGCCTGGGTCGATACCGGGGCGCGCGGCGTGCGCGAATTTCCCGGCCTGCCTGCCGGCGACTACCGGCTGCAGGTGATGGCGGCCGGGCCCGGGGGCACCTGGGCCAGCCTGCCGACGCTGGCCCTGCATGTGCCGCAGCCGCCCTGGTTGCGCTGGTGGGCAAGGCTGGTCTACCTGCTGCTGGCGCTCACCCTGCTGTTGCTGGTGGGGTTGCTGGCACGGCGTCGCATCATGCAGCGCCAACGTGTGCAGATGGCCGAACACGAACGCGTCATGGCCGAGCAGGCCAGCGCCGCCAAGACCCGCTTCCTGGCCACGCTCGGGCACGAGATCCGTACCCCGATGACCGGAGTGCTGGGCATGGCCGAACTGTTGCAGCGCGCACCGCTGGAACCGCGCCTGCGCGGCTATGCCGATGCCATCCAGCGTTCCGGCAAGCTGCTGCTGCGGCTGGTCAATGAAGCACTCGACCTGGCGCGCATCGAAGCCGGCAGGCTGGAACTGGACATCGCCCCGTTCGATCCGCGCGAACTGCTGGCAGACGTGCGCGAACTCGAGAGTGGTCTGGCCCAGGCCAGGGGGCTGGCGCTTGAAACGCAGGTGACCGGGGCGGTACCGGCGCGCCTGCGCGGGGATGTGCTGCGGATCCAGCAGATCCTGCTGAACCTGGTCGGCAATGCGCTGAAATTCACCGAGCGCGGTTGCGTGCAAGTGCGCCTGGACTGGGTCGACGGCGGTCTGGACATGCAGGTGACCGACACCGGTCCCGGGATCGACGCCGATCATCGCCAACGTCTGTTCCGGCGCTTTGAGCAGGCCCAGGGGCCGCAGCGTCACTCCGGGTCCGGCCTTGGCCTGGCGATTTGCCGGGAGCTGGCGCTGTTGATGAGTGGGCGTTGCGAGCTGCTGGCCAGCAGCGACGAGGGCAGCACCTTCCGCGTGTGGCTGCCGCTCGCCGTGGCCCAGACGCCTGCCACGCTGGCGGTCGCCGAGCCGGCCAGTGACGCGGCATGGGACCTGCTGCTGGTCGAGGACGACCCGATCGTGGGGGAGGTCGTGCGCGAGATGCTGCAGCATCGCGGCCATCGCGTGCGGCTGGCGGCGCACGGGCTGGCCGCGCTGGCTGAACTGGAAACCGGACACTTCGATGCGGTGCTGCTGGATCTGGACCTGCCCGGCATGGACGGCTGCGCCCTGGCGCGGATGCTGCGCGAGCGTGGCCGCACGCTGCCGATCCTGGCCATCACCGCCCGTTCCGGGGGCGACGAGGAAACGCGGACCCGCGACGCCGGCATGAACGGTTTCCTGCGCAAACCGCTGGACGGCGCGCGTCTGCAGGCGGCCTTGAGCGCATGCCTGCAATGAGAACGCACGGCCCTGCGCCGGTCTACATGTCGTGCTTGTGCAGCGTGAAGCCGCGTTGCTGGTAGCTGCGCCAGCGCTGGCGTGAACTGCCGCGGGCATCGTCCTCGGCGGGGACGACTTCGAGCACACGCTGGAATTGCCCCTGGGCTGCGGCATCGCGCAGGTTGATCACCAGCGGACGGTCCGGCGTATCCACCTGTGGCGGCACGATCAGGACCGCCGTGGCGGCGTCATCCTCATCACCGGCCAGCTGGTGCGGGATGAAGGTGTCCTCGTCGAACTCCCACAGCAGGCCATCCAGTTGCTCGGCCTGCTCCAGATTGCGCACCAGGACCAGCGTGGGCTGCTGCGCCGCATACGCATGCTGGACCAGCTTGCACACCAGCAGCAGCGGATTGGCGCGGAACTGCGGCTTGTCGATCAGGTAGAAATCGGCACGTGGCATGGGGACGGCGAAGGCTCCGGGTGACGAGGCGAGGATAACAAGCGCGCCCCGGCGGCTGCGATGCGCCAGCGGGGCGTGCCATGCTGCGCGTTGGCAGTGCGGATCTTGCGCGCCTTCAGCAGCGATCGATCAGCCACTGCGCCAGCAACGGTACCGGACGGCCGCTGGCCATGCCCTTGCGTCCCGATTCCCAGGCCGTGCCGGCGATGTCCAGGTGCGCCCAGCGCTGGCCTTCGGTGAAGCGGGACAGGAAGCAGCCGGCGGTGATGGCACCGGCGGGACGGCCGCCGATGTTGGCAAAATCGGCGTACACCGATTCGAGCATCTTCTGGTAATCGTCCCACAGCGGCAGGCGCCAGGCTCGGTCGAGCGTGGCCTCGCCGGCCGCCAGCAGCTCGTCGGCCAGATCGTCATGCTTGCTCATCAGGCCGGTGGCGTGTGCGCCCAGTGCGATCACGCAGGCACCGGTCAGGGTGGCGGCGTCGACGATGGCCTGCGGTTCGAAGCGCTGCGTGTAGGTCAGCGCGTCGCACAGGATCAGGCGGCCCTCGGCGTCGGTATTGAGCACCTCCACGGTCTGTCCGGACATCGTGGTGACCACGTCGCTGGGCCGGTAGGAATTGCCGTCGGGCATGTTTTCCACCGAGGGCACCACGCACACCAGGTTCAGTGGCAGCTTCATCTTCACCGCGGCCACGAAGGCGCCGAGCACGCCGGCAGCACCGCACATGTCGAATTTCATCTCCTCCATCGAGCCGGTCGGCTTGATGTTCAGCCCGCCGCTGTCGAAGGTCACGCCCTTGCCGACCAGGGCGTAGGGCTTGTCGCCATCCTTGCCGCCATGCCACTGCAGCACGATCAGTCGCGGGGCGTTGGCCGAACCGCGTCCGACGGCCAGCAGCGAATGCATGCCCAGGGCCTGCATCTGTTCGCGTTCGAGCACCTCGACCTCGACGCCCTCGTGCCCACGTGCAAACTCGCTGGCCTGTTCGGCAAGCCACGCCGGAACGCAGATGTTGGGCGGCATGTTGCCCAGGTGGCGGGCGAAATAGACGCCTTCGGCCATGGCCGAAGCCTGATCCAGCGCCGCTTCCTGGCCGGTGCCTGCCAACGCCAGTGCCCCGAGGGTGCTGGCCTTCGATGCGGCGTCGGCCTGGAAGGTGGCTGTGTAGCGGTAGGCGGCATGGTCAAAGGCCAGTGCGGCGGTACGCACGGCCCAGGCGGCGTCGCGACCGGGCACGTCCAGCGCGCTCAGCCAGACCGTTGCCGATGCAATTTTCAGCGCCGACACTTTCTTGCCCGCTGCCGCGCAGGCCTGATGGAAGCGTTGTGGACTGAATTCGGCCTTGACGCCGAGCCCGACCAGCAGCACACGCGGTGCCTTCACGCCGTCCAGTTCGTACAGCATGGCCATGCTGCCCGGCTTGCCGTCGAAATCGCCGGCTTCGATGCGCCGCGTGATGGCCCCGCCGCTGGCGGTATCGACCGCGCTTGCGGCATCGGTCAGCACGCCGAGACTGAAGGCGCCGATGACAAGGCAGGGCGTGTCGACCGATGCAGGGGTGCCGGAGGCGAGACTGAAGCTGAGGCTCATGAGTAGTTCCTTGTGACAGGGTGCGATGGCAGGGGCGCGGACGGAGGCGCTGCATGCGGGCCGGTTGCGCCAGGCTTTGGGCGCGTCGACGATGACCGGCTACACTTTCGCTTCGGCCACCCGGCCCTGCCGCGAAACGGAATCCGTCCGCCCATTATCGCATGTTGCGCATTCTCGACCGCTATCTGCTGCGTGAGCTGGTCATCAGCGTGCTGGCCGCCACCATCGTGCTGCTGCTGATCTTCACCGGCGGCACCTTCGCCCGCGTGCTGCAGCAGGTGGCCAACGGCAGTTTCCCGGCCAGCATCATGTTCCAGGTGCTGGGCCTGCGGACCGTCAGCGCATTGCCGGGCCTGCTGCCGCTGTCGCTGTTTCTCGGCGTCATCCTGGCGTTGGGACGCCTGTGGCGCGACAGCGAAATGCACGTGCTCACCGCCGCCGGCATGGGACTTTCGGGCCTGCTGCGGCCGGCAATGCTGCTGGGCATTCCGGTGGCGGCCCTGATCGGGCTGCTGGCCCTGTGGCTGGGACCGCTGTCCTCGCGCAGCGCCGACCGGCTGATTGCCGAGGCCAACCGCTCGGTCATCGCGGCCGGTCTCGATGCCGGACGATTCACCGCATTGCCCGGTGGCGACGGGGTGATCTTCGTGACCGGCATGAACCGTGCGGGCACCCGCCTCGACCAGGTGTTCCTGTCCGGCGACCAGGCCGCCAGCGGGCAGCGTCCGGCGCGGATCAAGCTGATCACCGCCCGTCGTGGGCAGTTGTATCAGGGCGGCGAGCAGGGCGGGCGCTACCTGGGCCTGATCGATGGCTGGCAGTACCAGATTCCGCTCGGCCACGAGGATTGGCAGCGCATGCATTTCCAGCGCAACGATGTGGCCCTGTCGGAAGTGCGGCCGGGGGGTGGTGTCGAAAGCAACCCGCTCGGCAGCACCGCGACGTCGACCCTGCTCGCGACACGCGGTCCCGCAGCGCGTGCCGAGCTGGCCTGGAGGATGGCGGCGCCGGTCACGGCGCTGGTGCTGCTGTTGATGGCCCTGCCGCTTTCCCACCAGTCACCACGTGAGGCCCGCTACGGGCGGCTGCTGATCGCCATCATGGCCTATCTGCTGTATTTCCTGCTGCTTTCGCTCGGCCGTGCCCTGATCGAGCGCGGCACGGTGCACGACAGCGCGCCGATGTGGGTACTGCACCTTCTGGTCGGCCTTGCCGCGTGGTGGATGCTGCGCCGCCAGTACCGGTCGTGGCGGCCGGCCACGGCGTCGTGATTCAGGCAGCGGGCCGGTAGGCGACCCAGGTCCCGGCCAGGATGTCGTGCAGGGCGCGTCGGCGCCAGTCGAAAGCCACGCTTGCCAGGTCCAGCGTCCAGGCCACGAATGGCGCCGCGATGCCGCCCCGGGGGCCGACGACATAGGCCAGGCCCAGCAGCAGCAGCGGCGAGGCGACCAGAGCGAAGCGCAGCATGGCCCGACCCGGGTCCAGGGCGGTGCCGTCCGCGCTGCGCAGATGCAATCGCCATGCACGCATGCCCAGGGTCTGCCCGCCGCGCACCCAGGAGACGACAAAATACGCCTCGATCGCGACCAGCAGCGCAATGCGGTACCACCAGGCATGTACATCCAGGTGGCCGTGCGTCAGCAGCAGGCTGGCCATCACCGCCACCAGCAGGATGGCCGCCACCACCAGCAGTTCGTACAACAGCGCCACCAGGCGCCGCCACGGCGGGGCAGGGCGTTCGTTCGTATCGTTCATGGGCTTGCGTCGGGCTCGGCTTGCATCCAGCATCGCGGACGATGAGTGAAAACCGCGACAGTATCGCCGATGCGGACCGTGGCAGCATCGATGCCTTCATCGAACGCCTGTGGTCGGAGGACGGGCTGGCCGACCGGACCCTGGAAGCCTACCGCCGGGATCTTGAAGGGCTGGCCCGCTGGCTCAACGCACAAGGTCGGCACCTGGACACGGCGGCGCGTGCGGACCTGTCGGCCTACCTGGGTGCGCGGCGCGTCTCGGCGCGGTCGATGGCGCGCCGGCAGAGTGCATTCCGTCGTTTCTATGCCCATCTCGTGCGGTTGCGACCCGGCTTCGAGGATCCGACCCTGCTGCTTGACCGCCCGAAGCTGCCGCGCGGCCTGCCCAAGGCGCTGGCCGAGCGCGAAGTGGAGGCACTGCTGGCCGCGCCCGATGTCGACACCCCACTGGGGATGCGCGATCGCGCCATGCTGGAACTGATGTACGCCTCGGGGCTGCGCGTGAGCGAGCTGGTGAACCTGCCGCTGTCCGGACTCAACCTGCGGCAGGGGGTATTGCGCGTGACCGGCAAGGGCGGCAAGGAGCGGCTGGTCCCGGTCGGCGAAACGGCGCTGGACTGGATCGAGCGCTATCTGTCGACGGCGCGCCCGCAACTGGCGCGTGCGCGCCAGCCGGCGGCGCTGTTCCTGTCCAATCGCGGCGCGGCCATGAGCCGGCAGATGTTCTGGGTCCTCGTCAAGCGTCATGCGATGAAGGTCGGGATCACCGCCAAACGCATCTCCCCGCATGTGCTCAGGCATTCGTTTGCCACCCATCTGCTCAATCACGGCGCCGACCTGCGTGCCTTGCAGATGCTGCTGGGGCACAGCGCGCTGAGCACCACGCAGATCTACACCCTGGTGGCGCGTGAGGGACTCAAGCGCCTGCACGCGCAGCATCATCCGCGCGGATAGGCTTGATCAGCATATCCTCCGGGCGCTCCAGTCCGGGGCGTGCCGCGTGTATGCTTCAGCCATGCCTGCATTGCGATCCGCACTTTGCCGCCCCATCGCCTTCCTGTTGCTGCTGGCGGTGCTGCCGTTGCCGGCGTCCGCGGCATCTTCATCGGCGTCAGGGACCGTGCACAAGGCCATGGCAAAGCTGGCGCCCGGCGTGGCCGTGAGCGACATCGGCCCCTCGCCGCTGCCCGGTTTCTACCAGGCGCTGGTGCAGGGGCACCTGGTCTATGTCAGCCAAGACGGACGCTACGTGATGGCCGGTACGCTGTTTGATGCCGATGCCGCGCGCAACCTGAGCCAGGCGCGCATGCGCGTCATCCGCCGCCAGGCGCTGGCGACGATACCGGCCAGTGAACGGCTGATCTTCGCACCGCCACACCCGAAATTCACGATCAGCGTGTTCACCGATCTTGATTGTGCCTACTGTCGCGTGTTCCACCAGCACATTCGGCAGTACAACGCCGAGGGCATTGCCGTGCAATACCTGTTCTGGCCACGCAGCGGTCTGAAGAGCGTACCGGCCGGGCGTGAGACGCCGTCCTATGCCAAGGCCGTCTCGGTGTGGTGTGCCAGGGACCGCAGGAAGGCCTTCACCGAGGCCAAGCTGGGCAGGCCGGTCCCGGAGGCCCATTGCCCCAATCCGGTGGCGCGGGAATACCGCCTGGGCAAGCACATCGGTGTCGATGGCACGCCGACCATTGTCACCGCCGACGGCTCGGTGATCAGCGGCTACCTGCCGCCGGCGCAATTGCTCCAGGTCCTGCGTAGGGACCGGGAAGAACAGGCCGGCAAGGCGAAAGCCGGCAATGCACGTGCAGCTGGAAGCGACTGAGGGGGCGCGGTGCATTGCCGCGAACCCCTGTGGCGCCTGCGTCCTTCGGATACAATGGCGGTTTTCCCTCCTCCTGCATGCACATGATTGCTCTTGACGGGCACAGTGCCCTTTCCCCGTTCCGCCTCGACCAGCTCAATACGCGATTGAAGGACGCGCGCTGCGCCACGCGTGTGCGATCGGCCTGGTTCGTGTACTTCATCGAGGCCGGCCACCCGCTTGACGACGAGGCGATGGCGCACCTTCGCGGCCTGCTGCAGGCCGGCGCGGAGGATCCGCAGGCAGCCAGCCTGTGGGTGACGCCGCGCCTGGGGACGATCTCGCCGTGGTCGAGCAAGGCCAGCGACATAGCCCGCGAGGCCGGACTGGACATTGCGCGGGTGGAACGCGGCGTCGCTTACCTGCTCGACGATGCACCCGCGCAGGGCGGATCGGCGTGGATGTCCGTGATCGCGCTGCTGCACGATGCGATGACACAGTCGGTGCTGACCGGTCTCGACCAGGCCGAAGGCCTGTTCCTGCACGGCGCGCCAGGCGATCTGGTGCGCATTGCGCTCGATCGTGATGCGCACGAAACCCTGCGCACGGCCAACCGTACGCTTGGACTGGCGCTGGCCGAAGACGAGATCGACTACCTTGCCGCGCGCTATGCCGAGATGGACCGCGAACCCAGCGATGCCGAGCTGATGATGTTCGCGCAGGCCAACTCCGAGCATTGCCGGCACAAGGTCTTCAATGCGACCTGGAACGTGGATGCGAATCCGGCACCCGCCACCCTGTTCGGCATGATCCGTCATACCCACGAACACTGTCCCGAGCACACCCTGTCGGCCTATACCGACAATGCGGCGGTGATCGCGGGCAGCACGGGCAAGCGCTTCTTCCCCGATCCGGCGGACGGGGTGTGGAAAGCGGTGGACGAGGACATCGACTACGCGATCAAGGTCGAGACCCACAACCACCCCACGGCCATTGCTCCCTGGCCGGGCGCCGCGACCGGCGCCGGCGGCGAGATCCGCGACGAGGGTGCTACCGGGCGTGGCGGCAAGCCCAAGGCCGGCCTGACCGGCTTTTCCGTGTCGCATCTGCGCATTCCCGGCCTGGCGCGGCCATGGGAAAGCGATCGCCCCCTGCCACCGCGCTTTGCCAGCGCCTTCGAAATCATGCGCGACGGTCCGCTGGGCGCCGCCGCCTACAACAACGAATTCGGCCGTCCGTGCCTGGGCGGTTATTTCCGCAGTTTCGAGAGCGAGAACGGCAAGCCGGGTGTGCGTCGCGGGTACGACAAGCCGATCATGATCGCCGGCGGGTTGGCCAACCTGCGTCGTGCGCATGTGCACAAGGGCAAGCTCGCGCCGGGCGACCGCATCGTGGTGCTGGGCGGTCCGGCGATGCTGATCGGCCTGGGCGGCGGTGCGGCCTCGTCGATGGCCGCCGGCAGTTCCAGCGATGCGCTGGATTTTGCCTCGGTGCAGCGCGACAACCCGGAAATGGAACGCCGCTGCCAGGAAGTCATCGACCGCTGCTGGGCGCATGGCGAGGCCAATCCCGTCGTCAGCATCCACGACGTCGGCGCCGGAGGCCTGTCCAACGCCATTCCGGAGATCCTGCATGATGCCGGCCTGGGCGGTGAGATCGACCTGGCTGCCATTCCCTGCGACGATCCGGCGTTGACGCCGATGCAGGTGTGGTGCAACGAATCGCAGGAGCGCTATGTGCTGGCCGTGCGACCGGACGATGTCGCCGGGCTGGAGGCGATCTGCCGGCGTGAGCGCTGCCCGCTGGCCGTGGTCGGGCAGGCCACACAGGCCCCGCACCTGCGCGTACGCGATTCCCGACGCGACATCGATGTGGTCGACCTGGACATGGACGTGCTGTTCGGCAAGCCGCCGCGCATGCACCGCAACGCCTCGCGACGCACGCCGCGCGTGGACCTGGTGCCGGACCTTTCCGGCATCGGTCTCGACGAGGCGCTCGGTCGCGTGCTGCGCATGCCGGTGGTCGGCAGCAAGACCTTCCTCATCACCATCGGCGACCGCAGCGTGGGCGGACTGTGTGCGCGCGATCCGATGGTCGGGCCGTGGCAGGTGCCGGTGGCCGACTGCGCGGTGACCTTGCTTGATTTCCACGGCTATGCCGGCGAGGCCATGGCCATGGCCGAACGTGCACCGGTGGCGCTGCTGTCCAGTGCGGACGCGGCGCGCATCGCGATCGGCGAGGCCATTACCAACCTGGCTGCCGCACCGATCGGCTCGCTGGGCGAGATCCGTCTGTCCGCCAACTGGATGGCAGCGGTCAATCACGAGGGCGAGGACGCGGCGCTGTTCGACGCCGTGCACGCGGTGGCCGAGGAACTGTGCCCGGCGCTTGGCATCTCGATCCCGGTGGGCAAGGACTCGATGTCCATGCAGGTGGCATGGGACGATCCGCAGGCCGGGGAACAGCGCACCGTGGCACCCGTGTCGCTGGTGGTGACCGCGTTCGCGCGGGTGGCGGACGTGCGCGGTACGCTCACGCCGCAGTTGCGGCTCGATCGTGGCGAGAGCGACCTGTGGCTGATCGACCTGGGAGGCGGTCGCGACCGCCTCGGCGCCTCGGTGCTGACCCAGGCCTTCAACCGTGGCGGCGGCGTGCCGCCCGATCTGGATGATCCGTCGCGTCTGAAGGCGATGTTCGAACTGGTGCAGGAAGCCCGGGCCGAGGATCTCCTTCTTGCCTACCATGATCGTTCCGACGGCGGCCTGATCGTGACCTTGCTGGAGATGGCCTTCGCCGGACATTGCGGGTTGGAGATCCAGCTCCAGGGCTGGGGCGAGGCGAGCCTGCGCGCGCTGTTCAACGAGGAGCTGGGCGCGGTGCTGCAGGTGCCGCGCGATCGGCGTGACGATTTTGCCGGCCTGATCGTCAGGCATGGTCTGGAAGAGGTCATGCATCGCATCGGCCAGCCGCGCGAGAAGCTCGGCATCAAGTTGCATCTGGGCGACGAAGTCGTGGCCAAGTGGAACTGGCAGGCGCAGTTTCGCGCCTGGTCCGAAACCAGTCACGCCATGCAGCGCCTGCGCGACAATCCGGCGTGTGCGGATGCGGAGCTGGAGTGGCGGGTCGATGACGCCAACCGTGGCATCCGCCCCGAGCTGAGCTTCGATCCTGCCGAGGACATCGCTGCACCGATGATTGCCACCGGCGCACGACCGCGCGTGGCGATCCTGCGCGAGCAGGGGGTCAATGGCCAGGTGGAGATGGCAGCGGCCTTCGACCGTGCCGGATTCGAGGCCGTGGACGTGCACATGTCCGACCTGCTGGCCGAGCGCATCGAACTGGATGATTTCCACGGCCTGGCTGCGTGCGGCGGCTTTTCCTACGGTGATGTGCTTGGTGCAGGCCGCGGCTGGGCCGCCACGATAGCCCACAATGCGCGCCTGCGGCCGCAGTTCGAGCGATTCTTTGCCGACAGGATGCGGTTCGCGCTCGGCGTGTGCAACGGTTGCCAGATGTTGTCGCATCTGAAGGACATCATTCCCGGTGCCGCGCACTGGCCGCGCTTCCTGCGCAACACCTCCGAACAGTACGAGGCGCGGCTCGCCACCGTGGAGGTCGTGGAGTCCGACAGCCTGTTCCTGCGCGGCATGGCCGGCTCGCGCCTTCCGGTGGTGGTCGCGCACGGCGAGGGGCGCGCCGATTTTCCGCGCGAGTGCAGTCCATCGAAAAGCCATGGCTGCCTGCGCTATGTCGACGACCGCGGTGCACCCACCGAGCACTATCCGCTCAACCCCAATGGCTCGCCCGGTGGGCTGACCGGCTTTTCTGCCGCCGATGGTCGGGTCCTGATCATGATGCCGCATCCGGAGCGGGTGTTTCGCAGCGTGCAGCTGTCCTGGCGTCCGCCCGGGTGGGGTGAGGACTCGCCGTGGATGCGCCTGTTCCGCAATGCCCGTGTCTGGGTCGACTAGGCACGGCCACCTGCAGGCATGCCAAGGATGAATGAGGGACTGACCAGCATCATCATCGTGACCGCAGACAGCGGCCCCGCCACCCTCGAGTGCGTGACGCGTGCGCTGGCCAGCGACGTGGTGGTGGAGGTGCTGCTGGTCGATAACGGTTCGCGTGACGAAGTGCCGCAGTCGGTCGCCCGCAGATATCGCGACGATGCACGCCTGCGGGTGCTGTACAACGAAGCCAATCTGGGTTTTGGCGCAGCGGCCAATATAGGGGTCGAGCATGCCGGGGGCGATGGCGTACTGGTTCTGAATCCGGACTGCCTGATCGAACCCGACACCGTGCGCCAGCTGCGTGCGCTATGCGCTGCACACGCACGCGCGGGTCTGGTCGGCGCCGTCATATGCGACAAGGGCGGCGTTGTCGATCCCTCCTCGCGCCGCCGCGACCCCTTGCTGCGCCGTGCCCTGGCGACCTTGCGCAGCCGCAGCGGATCGGCCGCCGGCGGCATTCATGTGCCTGGCCCGGTGCCGCAAGCAGCCAGCGAGGAAGAGGCCATCTCCGGCGCCCTGATGTTCCTGCCGCGCACGGTCTTCGAACGGGTCGGCGGATTCGATGCAGGCTATTTCCTGCATTGCGAGGACCTGGACCTTTGTCGCCGGGTGCGTGATGCCGGTTACCGGGTGCTGCTGGCCGGGCAGGTGCGCGTGCTGCATGCCGGCGGCGGGTCCAGTCGCCATCGTCCGGTGTTCGTCAGCCGCCACAAGCATGCGGGCATGTGGCGCTGGTTCCGCAAGTTCGATCCGGCCGCGCGCAACCCCTTGCTGGCGGTGCTGGTGTGGTGCGGCCTGTGGGCGCATTTCCTGGCCAAAATCCCCATCCAGCTGGTGGCCCGTTCACGCATGCGCTGATTCGCTCCACCGGAACCGGGTTTGCTTGTAAGGCCCGATGCCGTCTGTCAGCATGCCATCAGGATCGTGCACTGTTGGCGCTGCGCATCATGGGCATTTCGGACAAGCTGACGGAGCCGATGCATGTCGGCTGGCGAGAATGGGTGGCTCTGCCGGACCTTGGCGTGCCGCGCATCAAGGCGAAGATCGATACGGGTGCGCGCAGTTCGGCCCTGCATGCGTTCTACATCGAGCCCTACCGCCATGCGGGTCGTGATTTCGTCAAGTTCGGCCTGCACCCGATACAGGGCGACGAGCACACGGCGCTCACCTGCCGGGCGCCCGTACTGGATCGGCGCATGGTCAGCGATTCCGGCGGGCACCGCGAACTGAGATACGTGATTGAGACTTCACTGCGTCTGGGCGCACACGATTTCCTGGCACAGGTGACGCTGACCAACCGCGACAGCATGCTGTTTCGCATGCTGGTCGGACGCACCGCCCTGGCCCGACGGTTTGTCGTCGATCCTGCGCGCTCGTTCCTGATGCGCGATCAGGCAACGCCGAAGACCGACAGCCTGTGAGATGACAGCATGAAGATCGCCATCCTTTCCCGTCGCAGTTCCCTGTACTCGACCCGTCGACTGGTCGAGGAGGCCAGGCAGCGCGGCCACGACGTGCGTGTCATCGACACCTTGCGCTGCTACATGAACATTGCCTCGCACAAGCCGGAAATCCACTACCGCGGCGAGAACCTGACCGGGTACGATGCGGTGATCCCGCGCATCGGCGCTTCGATCACCTTCTACGGCACGGCCGTGCTGCGCCAGTTCGAGATGATGGGGGTGTACCCGCTCAACGAGTCGGTGGCCATTTCGCGTGCGCGCGACAAGCTGCGTTCCCTGCAACTGCTTTCGCGCAAGGGCATTGGCCTGCCGGTCACCGGCTTTGCCCATTCCCCGGACGACGTGGAAGACCTGATCCGCATGGTCGGCGGTGCGCCGATGGTCATCAAGCTTCTGGAAGGCACCCAGGGCATCGGCGTGGTGCTGGCGGAAACCCAGAAGGCGGGCGAAAGCGTCATCGAGGCCTTCATGGGCCTCAAGCAGAACATCCTGATCCAGGAATTCATCAAGGAGGCGGCCGGGGCGGACATCCGCTGCCTGGTGATCGGTGACAAGGTGGTGGCGTCGATGATGCGCCAGGCGCAGGAGGGCGAGTTTCGTTCCAACCTGCATCGGGGCGGCAGCGCGCGCGCGATCAAGATCACCCCCGAGGAGCGTTCGACCGCGGTACGCGCGGCCAGGGCGATGGGACTCAATGTCGCCGGCGTGGACATCCTGCGCTCGCACCACGGCCCGGTGGTGATGGAGGTCAATTCCTCGCCGGGGCTGGAAGGCATCGAAACGGCCACCGGCAAGAACATCGCCGACCAGATCATCGCGTTCATCGAGAAGAACGCCAGGCCCGACCACACCCGTACCCGTGGCAAGGGCTGACATGGTGGCGCCGGTTGTGTTTTCCATCAACGGCACGCAGGTCGAGCCCGGCAGCCGGGCGACGGTCGAGGTGCCGATCGCACGGTTGTACACCTATGCACCGCTGAGCATGCCGGTGCAGGTCGTGAACGGGCGCAGGGAGGGGCCGCGACTTTTTGTCAGCGCGGCCCTGCATGGCGACGAGATCAACGGCGTGGAAATCATCCGCCGCCTGCTGCAGTTGCCGGTGCTCAAGCGCCTGCACGGCACGCTGGTCGCAGTACCCGTGGTCAACGTGTTCGGCTTCATCAACCGCAGCCGCTACCTGCCCGACCGGCGTGACCTGAACCGTTCGTTCCCGGGTTCGGACAGTGGTTCGATGGCTGCGCGCCTGGCGCACGTGTTCATCCAGGAGGTGGTCAGCCACTGCACCCACGGCATCGATCTGCATACCGCCGCCGTGCATCGGGACAACCTGCCGCAGATCCGCGCCAATCTGGACGACCCGGTGACCCGCGATATGGCCGAGGCTTTCGGCGTGCCGGTCCTGCTCAACGCCAACGAGATCGACGGCTCCCTGCGGCAGACGGTGACCCAGCGCGGCATACCGATGCTGCTGTACGAAGCGGGCGAGGCGTTGCGGTTCGACGAGATGAGCATTCGCGCCGGCCTGAACGGCATTGTCTCGGTGATGCGCACGCTCGGCATGCTTCCGCGCAGCGGCCGCAAGCGCTCACGTCCGCGCAGTTCGGTGGCGCGCAAGAGCACCTGGATCCGCGCCCCGCAAAGCGGGATCCTGCGCTCGCATGTGCCGCTGGGCGCGCGGGTGCATCGGGGCGATGTGCTGGGCGTGATTTCCGATCCCTACGGGGAACGCGAGGTCGCGCTTGAATCCGCCATCGAGGGCATCGTGATTGGCCGCGCCAACCTGCCGCTGGTCAACCAGGGCGAAGCCCTGTTCCACGTGGCCCTGTTCGATGCGCCGGACGAGACCGAAGCAGTGGTCGAGCACTTCGAGAAGCAGATCGCCGAGGACCCGCAGCCGTTCCTCGAAGAGGAGCCCCCGGTCATCTGACCCAGGCGCTGCCGCATGCCGTAAGCTGGATAACCCCGGGCAGGGAGCAAAACAATGATTCGCGACATCCTGAGAATGGGCGATGCGCGCCTGCTGAGGCTTGCCGATCCGGTGGATATCTTCGATACGCCGGCATTGCACGCCCTGGTCACAGACATGTTCGACACCATGCAGCATGCCGGCGGCGTCGGCCTGGCGGCACCGCAGATCGGCGTGAACCTGCAGGTGGTGATCTTCGGTTTCGAGCACAGTGACCGTTATCCTGATGCGCCGGCAGTGCCACGCACGGTGCTGCTTAATCCGGCGATCACTCCGCTTGACGGGGGCATGGAAGAGGGCTGGGAAGGCTGCCTGTCGGTTCCCGGGCTGCGTGGCAAGGTCGCGCGTCATCGCCGCATCCGCTACCTCGGTCACGATGCATCCGGAAACAGGATCGAGCGCGAAGCGGAAGGTTTCCACGCGCGCGTGGTGCAGCATGAATGCGACCACCTGATCGGGCGCCTGTATCCGTCGCGAATCACCGATTTTCGCCATTTCGGTTTCATCGACGTTCTGTTTCCGGAACCGGGCCCGGCGCTGGAGGTCTGAACAGCAGGGTCTGCCCTGCTGGCGTCACGCGGATGTGTCGGGACAGGCAGATCGGGTATCTCAGGCTCGCGTCGCCGTGCACCATGTGCTACCAATGCCGGTTGCGGACGGCAGCGGGGGCGCGGACGCAGGACGAACAAGGACCATCCGGGGGAGTTTCAGATGTCGGCCGCAGCACGATCCGATCATTCCGAACCCATGCAGGCCAGCGCACTGGATCTGCAGGTGCGGGCCTGTGCGCTGATGGTCGAACGCGGCTTCCTGAAGGAAGCCGATCTGGGCCGCGCACGCCGACTGCACGCCGAGGCCCCCGAGGGCACCCTGACTGCATTGCTGGCGCGACTGGGCCTGGTTTCCGAGCGCAACCTCGCCGAAGCCTGGGCGGCCCTGCTGGATGCGCCCCGGTTGTCGGCCGGCGACGCGCCGGACATGCCGCCCGCGGATGTGGACGTGTCGGTGCGCTTCCTGCGCATGCACCATGTGGTACCGGTCGATGTCGGCAGCGATGACGTGCTGGGGCTGCTGGTGGCCGATCCGGGTGATCCGTATCCGGCACAGGCCATGGCCCTGGCAAGCGGCCGCGCCATGGCACTGCGCATCGGCCTGCGCAGCGAGATTGATGACCTGATCGAACGCTATTACGGACAGGGCCGTTCGGCCATGGGTACTATCGTCGAGGACATGGACGGTGCCGTCGCGGACGAGGAAGATGTCGAGCACCTGCGCGACCTGGCCTCCGAGGCACCGGTGATCCGGCTGGTCAACCTGGTCATCCAGCGCGCGGTCGAGCAACGCGCCTCGGACATCCACATCGAACCCTTCGAGAACCGCCTGAAGGTGCGCTACCGCATCGACGGCGTACTGCACGAGGTCGAGGCGCCACCGGCCAGTTCCACCGCCGCGGTGATCAGCCGCGTGAAGATCATGGCGCGCCTGAACATCGCCGAGCGCCGCCTGCCGCAGGACGGGCGCATCATGTTGCGCGTGCAGGGCAAGGAGCTGGACCTGCGCGTGTCCACCGTGCCGACCAGTTTCGGCGAGTCGGTGGTGATGCGCATCCTGGATCGCGAATCGGTGGTGTTCGATTTCGCCAGGCTGGGTTTTGCCGATGACTTCACCCGGCGCTTCACCGAGGTGCTCGGGCGCCCGCACGGTATCCTGCTGGTGACCGGCCCCACCGGTTCGGGCAAGACCACCACGTTGTACACGGCGCTGTCGCAGATCAACACGCCGGACGTGAAGATCATCACCGTCGAGGACCCGGTCGAATACCAGCTGGAAGGCATCAACCAGATCCAGGTGAAACCCGCGATCGGGCTGGATTTCGCCGGTGCCTTGCGTTCGATCGTACGCCAGGACCCGGATGTCATCATGATCGGCGAGATGCGCGATCTGGAAACCTGCCGCATCGCCATCCAGTCGGCGCTCACCGGTCACCTGGTGCTGTCCACCCTGCACACCAATTCGGCGGCCGGCGGCATCACCCGCCTGCTGGACATGGGGGTGGAGGATTACCTGCTGACCTCGACCATCAACGGCATCCTGGCCCAGCGCCTGGTGCGCCATCTGGATACCGAACTGGCCGAGCCCTACGAGGCTTTGCCCGAGGTCGTGGAGGAGTTCCAGTTGACGCGTTTCACCGACGCCACGCCGGTGCGTCTGTGGCGGCCGGGGCGCAGTCACGCCAACCCGACCGGTTACCGCGGGCGCCAGGCCATCGTCGAGTTCCTGACCATGAACGATCCCATGCGGCGGCTGGTCATGCAGCATGCCTCCGAGTCGGATATCGAGCGCGCCGCGCGCGAGGCCGGCATGCGCACCATGTACGAGGATGGCCTGGCCAAGGCCGTGGCCGGCACCACCACCATCGAGGAGGTCCTGCGTGTCACGCAAGAAGGCTGACGGACATGCGGTCCACGCGAGCCGTCAAGCCGTAGGGCGGGCACCGTCCGCCAATGGCGTCCCGGTGCGTTGTCCGGTCGCTGGATTGGCGGACGGTGTCCGCCCTACGGCTGTTGGCCATCGTGGGTGGGGTTTGAGGGGCGGCAGAAGCGGGCGCCGGCACGCCTGTCGGGTCTGCATTCCGCATGCCCGGCCGGCCATGGGGTCGACCCCATGAGCCAGTTCCGCTATCGCGCAATCAGCGCCTCCGGTGAGGTGCTGCAGGGGCAGATCGAGGCTGCCAGCGTGGAGGATGCGATCTCGCGGCTGCAGGACCAGGGTCACACGCCGCTGGAAGCCTTGCCGACCGACGCCGCGGGGGGATCCTCGCTGTTCGCCTCGCTGCTGCGGCGCACGCCGTTCAGCGGCGACCAGCTGGCGCAGTTCACCCACCAGCTGGCCACCCTGTTGGGTGCCGGCCAGCCGCTGGACCGCGCGCTGGGTATCCTCATGGACCTGCCCGAGGGCGAAAAGGAAAAAAAGCGCATCGAACGGATCCGCGAACGGGTGCGCGGTGGCAGTACGCTTTCCCGGGCCATGGACGAGGAGCACGACGCATTCCCGCGCCTGTACGTGAGCCTGGTACGTGCGGGGGAAGCGGGCGGTGCGCTCGATACCACGCTGCGGCGGCTGGCCGACTATCTCGAACGTGCGCAGGCACTGCGTTCCAGCGTGATCAATGCGCTGATCTACCCGGCATTCCTGATGATCGGCGTGCTCGGTTCGCTGCTGCTGCTGCTGACCTACGTGGTGCCGCAGTTCGTACCGGTGTTCAATGACATGAACGTGCCCGTGCCGCTGATCACGCGCGTGGTGCTGGGCATGGGCACGGTGTTGCAGGATGGCTGGTGGCTGATCGTGCTGTTGCTGGTGGGCGGCTACATGGCGCTGCGCCTGCGCCTGCGCGATGCCGACGCGCTGCGCGCGTTCGACCGCTGGCGGCTGCGGGTGAAGGTCTTCGGCCCGCTGTCGCTGAAGATAGAGACGGCGCGCATCGCGCGCACCCTGGGCACGCTGCTGAAGAATGGCGTGCCGATGCTCGGCGCACTCGGCATCACTCGCCAGGTGACGCGCAATGCGGCACTGGAGGCGGCGTTGCAGCAGGCTGCCGGGCAGGTCAAGAGCGGTGCCGGTCTGGCATCGGCGCTGGCCGAGTCCGGTCTGTTCCCGCGCCTGGCGCTGCAGATGGTGCAGGTGGGCGAAGAGGCCGGCGCCGTCGACGACATGCTGCTGAAAGTGGCGGACACCTTCGACATCGAGGCCAGGCGTGCCATCGACCGGCTGCTGGCGGCGCTGGTGCCGACCCTGACCATCGTGATGACGGTGCTGGTCGCGTTCATCATGGCGGCCATCCTGATGCCGCTGCTGAACCTGACCAGCAACATCGGCTGATAGTGATTCAAAAGAGGACTTCCATCCATGCTCACGTCCGTTTCTACCACCCCCAGAATTCACCGCATCCAACGGTCCGGAACCCGGCATGCATCCGGCTTTACCCTGCTGGAGATGCTGGCCGTGATTGTGCTGATCGGCATCATCGGCTCGATCGTGGTGGGCGTGGTGGTGCACAACCTCAACCGCGGCAAGTACAAGGCCGGCAAGGTGCAGCTAGACACCATCAGTGCCGCCATCGGCCAGTACACCATGGACAACGGATCCCCGCCTCCCGACCTCAGGGCGCTGGTCAGCCAGCCGTCCGGGGCGTCGGACTGGCTCGGTCCCTACCTCAAGCCCAGCCAGCTCAAGGATCCGTGGGGCCATGCGTTCGGCTACAGGGTGCCGGGTGATAATGGCAGCAGCTACACCCTGATCTTCTACGGCGAAGACGGCCGGCCCGGCGGTGACAAGCTGGACAAGGACGTGAGCTTCGAGGGGCAGTAGGCCCGTGCCGCGGCGCATGCAGCCAGGCCGGGTCTGCGCGGTGGCAACAAGGGCACCGCTGCGCCGTCGTTCGGCAGCCTTCACGCTGCTGGAGATGCTGGTGGTGATCGTGCTGATCGGCATCGCTGCCACGGCGGCGACGGTGGCGGTCACGCGGGGTCTGCAATCGGCACGCATCCGCGCGGCCAGCGCGGACCTGGCCGCGGCCCTGCGCTATACCCGTGTGCAGGCGATCGTGCATGGCACGTCCGAAACCCTCACGGTGGACGTGGCGGCGCATCGCTACCGTGCGCCGGGCCGGCCTGCGGTCACCCTGCCGGCCGGGGTCGACCTGGCCATGACCAGCGCCGTGGCCGACCGTATCGATACGCACCGCGGTCGCATCCGTTTCTTCCCCGACGGCAGTTCCACCGGCGGGCGGGTCACGCTCAGTCACGGTCAGCGTGAATGGCACGTCAACGTCGCCTGGCTGACCGGCAGCGTGAGCGTGGTGCAGACGCGGGCGGGAGGCTAGCGTGCGCGGCGACCAGCGCGGGTTCACCCTGCTGGAGGTGCTGGCGGCCATCGTGCTGCTGGCGCTGGCCTTCGCCGCCCTGCTGGGCACCCTGGGGCGTTCCACCCGGCTGGCCGTCGACGCCGATGCACACACCCGTGCCGCCCTGTGCGCGCAATCGGCACTGGACGGTGCATTCGTGCTCACGCCGGTGGCGCCGGGCATGCGTCAGGGCCGCTGCGATGCACGCTTTCGCTGGCGGCTGGAAGTACGCCGCTGGAAGCCGCCCGGTCCCGATCCGGCACCGCCGGACCTGGATCTGTACCAACTGGACCTCACGGTGTCATGGGGGCGCGTGCCGCATGTGCATCGTGCCGAGTTTCGTACCCTGCGCGCGCAGATGCGCAGTGGCGATGGCATGGGGCAGGGCGGATGAAGCGCAAATCCCGCATGCACGGTTTCACCCTGCTGGAAGTGCTGGCGGCGCTGGTGTTGCTGTCGCTGCTGATGCTGGCGGTATGGTCGGGCATTCGCACCGTGCAGCGCAGCCTGCGTGACGGTCAGGCGTTCGTGGCCCGCACCGATGCCCTGCGTGCCGCCCAGGATTTCCTGCGGCGGGAGCTGGCACAGGCCACGCCGCAAGCCTGGACGGTCGATGAGCACCAGACACCGGTGGTGTTCCGCGGCAGCGCAAGCGAGGTTCAATTCGTGTCCCCGCTGCCCGGCTACCTGGGGCGCCTCGGTCCGCAACTGCAGCGCGTGCGGCTGGTGCCCGACGGCACGGGCGGGGGCTACCGGCTGGAGGTCGCGTTCGCGCAGTTGCCGGTGGACGGATCGCCGCCGAAGGCCCTGGGCACGCCACAGGTCCTGTTGCGCGGCATTCGCGAGGGGCACTTCAGTTACGACGGGCTGGATGCGCGCCGCCAGCCGACCGGCTGGAGCGAGTCCTGGACGCTGACCGACCACCTGCCGGCCGTGGTCCGCCTGCAACTGCGGATGCGCCACGGCGACTGGCTGCAACTGGTGATGCCGATCCGCGTGGACGCCGTGGCCGTGCCGGGCGGGGCAATGGCGGCGAGCCACCTCATGCGCCCGCTGGGAGCCGGACAATGAGGCGCCACCAGCAGGGCGTTGCGTTGCTGATGGTGCTCTGGGCCACGGCGCTGCTGGGCATCATGCTGGCGGCCTTTGCCGTGAGCATGCGCACTGAGGGTCTGCAGGCGCGCTACCAGTTCGACCAGGTGCGCGCGCGCTATGCCGCCGAGGCCGGCCTGGCGCGCGCGGTATACGGGCTGACCGAGCGCGACATGCGGCGGCGCTGGGTGGATGACGGGCGCGCCTACCGTTTCGACTTTGACCGCGCGCGGGTGACGGTGCGTCTGTACAACGAAAGCGGCAAGGTCGATCTCAATACCGCCGCACCGCCGGTGCTGACCGGGCTGTTCCGTGCTGCGGGCCTGGATCCCGAGCGTGCCGAGGCGCTCAGCGAGGCGGTGCAGGACTGGCGCGACCCAGACAACGCGGCCCTGCCGAACGGCGCCGAGCGCGCGCAGTACCACGCCGCCGGGCGCGATGACGGGCCGCGCAACGGGCCGTTCCAGAGCATCGAGGAACTGCAACGGGTGCTGGGCATGACCCCGGCCCTGTATGCGCGGGTGGCGCCCGCGATCACGATCTGGTCCGGACGCACGCAGCCCGACCCGCTGAGCGCGCCGCAGCTGGCGCTGCAAGCCATTCCCGGCATGGACGCGCAACGCGCCGCGAACTTCGTGGGCCTGCGACAGCAGCGAACCAGTGCCTTGCAGGCCGTGCCGTTCGAGCCGGGCATGGTGGTGAGCGGCGGGCCGGGCGGGCGCAGCGACAGTGAAACCGTGCAGGTGCAGGCCCGCCTGTCGAACGGCGTGCGCGCGGCCCTGCATGCCGTGATCCGGCTTGATGGCAACGGTGCCGACCAGTGGCCCTACAGCGTGTTGCACTGGGCGTGGGCCAACCCGGGACAGCAGCAACCGGCAAGCGCCTCGCGTTCGCCTGCCGGTGCAGCGCGATGAACGCGATTCATTGGGGATGTCAGTCGCGGAGGCGGCGGATCTCGTCGCGCAACTGGCGCGCCGCCGTGCGTGCGGCCTGCGCGTAGTCGGCTCCGCTGCCGGCATAGAGGATGGCGCGCGAGGAACTGATCATCAGTCCCGCACCGTGTGCATCCATGCCTTCGCGCAGCACGGCCTGGAGATCGCCGCCCTGCGCGCCGATGCCCGGTACCAGCAGCGGCAGGTCACCGACCCGTGCCCGCACCTGTCCCAGTTCCCCGGGAAAGGTCGCGCCGGTGACCAGGGCGCAGTTGCCGTGTTCGTTCCAGTCCTGCGCAATGGCACGTGCCACGCGCAGGTACAGCGGTTCGCCCCCGCAGTCCAGATTCTGGAAATCGGCCCCGCCGGGATTGGAGGTGCGGCACAGCACGATCACGCCCTTGTCGGCGCGGTCCAGAAACGGCTGCACCGCGTCGCGGCCCAGGTAGGGATTGAGCGTGACGGCGTCGGCACGGTAGCGGTCGAAGGCCTCGCTGGCATAACGCTGCGCAGTCGAGCCGATATCTCCGCGCTTGGCGTCGAGAATCACCGGCACGCCCGGGTGCGCATCGTGGATGTGCGCGATCAGCCGTTCCAGCGCGTCTTCCGCACGCAGCGCGGCAAAGTGCGCGATCTGTGGCTTGAATGCGCACACCAGGTCGGCGGTGGCGTCGACGATGGCGCGGCAGAAGGCGAACAGCGCGTCCGGGTCGTCGCGCACCGCGGCGGGGAAGCGGGACGGGTCGGGGTCCAGGCCAACGCAGACCATGGTGTCGGCGTCGTTCCAGCGCGTCTTCAGGGCTTGCATGAAGTTCATCGTCATTCCCGTTCCGCTCCCATCGCCATGTGGGCACCCGCCTTGCGTCATCCTCGGCGAAAGCGGACATCCCATGCCGGAACTCGGCACGCGGGCAAGGATACCGACTCCCGACGTGTGCCGATATGACCACCATGCAGCTTTTCCCGAATCCCGAATCCCGAATCCCGAATCCCGAATCCCGAATCCCGAATCCCGAATCCCGAATCCCGAATCCCGAATCCCGAATCCCGAATCCCGAATCCCGAATCCCGAATCCCGAATCCCGAGTCCCGAGTCCCGAGTCCCGAGTCCCGGCTCTCCCCCTCACACCAACTTCTTGTACCGCATGCGATGTGGACGCGCGGCTTCCTCGCCCAGGCGGCGCTTCTTGTCGGCCTCGTACTCGCCGTAGTTGCCGGGGAAGAACTCCACGTGCGAGTCGCCCTCGAAGGCGATGATGTGTGTGGCGATGCGGTCCAGGAACCAGCGGTCATGGCTGATCACCAGGGCGCAGCCGGGGAACTCCAGCAGCGCGTCTTCCAGCGCGCGCAGGGTTTCCACGTCCAGGTCGTTGGACGGCTCGTCGAGCAGCAGCACGTTGCCGCCCTGCAGCAGGGTCTTGGCCATGTGCAGGCGGCCGCGTTCGCCGCCGGACAGGGTGCCGACGAGTTTCTGCTGGTCGGTGCCCTTGAAGTTGAAGCGGCCGATGTAGGCGCGCGACTGGATCTCGAAGTTGCCGATGGTGATGATGTCCGAGCCACCGGACACTTCCTGCCATACGTTGTTCTTGCCCTCCAGTGCGCCGCGCGACTGGTCCACGTAGGCCAGTTTCACGGTATGACCGATCCTGATCTCGCCCTGGTCCGGCTGCTCGGCGCCGGTGATCATCTTGAACAGGGTCGACTTGCCGGCGCCGTTGGGGCCGATCACGCCGACGATGGCACCCGGCGGGATCTTGAACGACAGGTCGTCGATCAACACCCGGTCGCCGAACGCCTTGCTCACGTTCCTGAACTCGATCACCTCATTGCCCAGACGCTCGCCCGGCGGAATGAAGATCTCGTTGGTCTCGTTGCGGCGCTGGTAGTCGACCGCATTCAGCTCCTCGAAGCGGTTCAGGCGCGCCTTGCCCTTGGACTGGCGGCCCTTCTTGGCCGAACGCACCCACTCCAGTTCACGTTTGATAGCCTTCTGGCGGGCCTTTTCCTGCGCCGCTTCCTGGGACAGGCGCTCGTCCTTCTGCTCCAGCCAGGACGTGTAGTTGCCCTTCCACGGGATGCCGCGGCCGCGATCGAGTTCAAGGATCCACTCGGCGGCGTTGTCGAGGAAGTAGCGGTCATGGGTGACGGCCACCACGGTACCCGGAAAGTCGGCCAGGAACTGTTCCAGCCAGTCCACCGACTCGGCGTCCAGGTGGTTGGTGGGCTCGTCCAGCAGCAGCATGTCCGGCTTGGACAGCAGCAGGCGGCACAGCGCCACGCGGCGCTTCTCGCCGCCTGACAACGGGCCGACCTTGGCGTCCCAGGGCGGGATGCGCAGCGCATCGGCGGCCACTTCGAGCTGGCGTTCCAGGGCATGTGCGTCGTTGGCGGCCAGCAGGTTCTCCAGGCGCTCCTGCTCCTTGGCCAGCGCATCGAAGTCGGCGCCTTCCTCGGCATAGGCGGCATACACCTCGTCCAGGCGCGCCTGCGCGGCCAGGATCTCGCCCACGCCTTCCTCGACCACCTCGCGCACCGTCTTGTCCGGGTCCAGCTCCGGCTCCTGCGCCAGATAGCCGACCTTGATGTCCGGCGCCGGGCGCGCTTCGCCCTGGAACTCGGTATCGACGCCCGCCATGATGCGCAACACCGTGGACTTGCCCGCGCCGTTCAGGCCCAGCAGGCCGATCTTGGCACCGGGGAAGAAGCTCAGCGAGATGTCCTTGATGATCTGCCGTTGCGGGGGGACGATCTTGCTGACCCCGTTCATGGTGTAGATGTACTGCATAAAGGCTCCGTCGGATGCGTGGGCCGCACGAATGCGCCGGCGCATGCCGGTGCGGGCAAGGGAATGTAGACCGCCCATTATCCCCGAACCTGCGATCCGGCGCTATGTCGTGTGCCCGTGAATGGCCATGTTTGCGAACCGGATTCGCCCGCCCCGCGGGGGATGCTTGAAGCCCTATCCCGCAACGGTATGACGATATGGCGTCGACAGGACTGCGTGCAGCGGGTAGGCGCGCGTTGCGACTGGACGCCCGTTGTTACCGCTGGGCGGAACATCGGGGGGTCTGACATGCGCACTGCATGAGCTGCTCTGGTTCGGGGTCAAGCAAGCCTGGGCCTGCCTGTTCGGGGGGCTGATGCTGGCCTTGCTGTTGCTGACATGGTGGGCATGGACGCCGGCCTGGCCCATGGCGCGGTACGACGTAGTCACATGTGGCGCGCTCGGCATCCAGGTCGTGCTCCTGCTCGCGCGACTGGAAACGCCGCGCGAAGCACTGGTGATTGTACTGTTCCATGTCACCGGCACCGTCATGGAGGTGTTCAAGACGGCCACCGGATCCTGGATCTACCCCGGACCCTCGTTGCTGCATCTGGCGGGCGTACCGCTGTTCACCGGATTCATGTATGCCTCGGTGGGCAGCTACATGGCACGCGCCTGGCGGCTGTTCGACTTCCGGTTCGATCGTCATCCGGACTGGCGTTGCACGGCGGTGCTGGCCCTGGCGATCTATGCAAACTTCTTTACCGATCACTACGGCCTGGATGCACGAGTGTTGTTGTTCGCGCTTGCGGCATGGCTTTTCGGACCGACCGTGGTGTATTTTCGCGTGCGCCATGGCTACCGGAAGATGCCGTTGCTGCTCGGATTCGCGTTGGTGGCGTGTTTTATCTGGCTGGCGGAAAACCTCGGCACCTGGACCCGTACCTGGGCCTATCCGGCGCAGCGTCATGCCTGGCACCCGGTGGCGCCGTCGAAGATCGGCGCCTGGTTTCTGCTCATGATCATCAGCTATGTGATGGTGTCCGCGCTGTACCGGTACTGCTTGGGGTGCCGGTCGTCGACAGGCTGAAGATGTTGGGTTGGAAAGGGGGGTGGGATACCATGCGCGCTTGGTACGCGATTGAACCCTGTCCCGAGGAGAATCCATGTTTCCCGCATCCATGACCATCGCTGGCTTCGATGACGAACTGGCCCGCGCGATCGCCAACGAGGCGAGCCGGCAGGAGGACCACGTCGAGCTGATCGCCTCGGAGAACTACGCCAGTCCGCGGGTGATGGAAGCCCAGGGGTCGGTGCTGACCAACAAATATGCGGAAGGCTATCCGGGCAAGCGCTACTACGGTGGCTGCGAATACGTGGACGTGGCCGAGGCGCTGGCCATCGAGCGGCTGAAGAAGCTCTACGACTGCGACTACGCCAACGTGCAGCCGCATTCGGGTTCGCAGGCCAACCAGGCGGTGTACTTCGCGCTGCTGCAGCCGGGGGACACCATTCTCGGCATGAGCCTGGCGCACGGCGGCCACCTGACCCACGGCGCCAAGCCGAACCTGTCGGGCAAGATCCTCAACGCCGTGCAGTACGGCGTCAACGACCAGGGATTCGTCGACTACGAGGAGATCGAGCGCCTGGCCGTCGAGCACAAGCCGAAGATGATCGTGGCCGGCTTCAGCGCGTATTCTCAGGTGCTGGACTGGGCGCGCTTTCGCGCCATCGCCGACAAGGTGGGCGCGTACCTGTTCGTGGACATGGCGCACGTGGCCGGTCTGGTCGCGGCGGGCGTGTACCCGAGCCCGCTGCCGCACGCGCACGTGGTCACCTCGACCACGCACAAGACGCTGCGCGGCCCGCGCGGCGGTCTGATCGTGGCCAAAAATCCTACCGAGGAGCTGGTCAAGAAGCTGCAGTCGATCGTCTTCCCCGGCATCCAGGGCGGCCCGCTGATGCACGTCATCGCGGCCAAGGCGGTGGCCTTCAAGGAGGCGCTGGACCCGGATTTCAAGACCTACCAGCAACAGGTCGTGACCAATGCCAAAGCCATGGCGAAAACGCTGATGGCGCGCGGCTACAAGGTCGTCTCCGGCGGCACCGAGAACCATCTGGTGCTGGTCGACCTGATCGGCCGCGCGCTGACCGGCAAGGACGCGGAAGCCGCGCTGGGCCGCGCCCACATCACGGTCAACAAGAACACCGTGCCCAACGATCCGCAGTCGCCGTTTGTGACCTCGGGCCTGCGCATCGGCACCCCGGCGGTGACCACGCGCGGCTATACCGAGGCCGACTGTATCGAGCTTGCCGGCTGGATCTGCGACGTGCTCGACGCGCACCAGGACGAGGACGTCATCGCCGCCGTGCGCGAGAAGGTCACCGCGCAGTGCAGGAAGTATCCGGTCTATGGCTGACGGTGCAACAACGGGGCTCGGGACTCGGGACTCGGGACTCGGTAGAGCCCCGATCCCGTGCTGTTTTCATACCAGCCGCGTTTACCCGTCGGTTGCAGATGTGCCTGAATCCGCATGCGGCCAGAGCGCCCCGAGTCCCGAGTCCCGAGTCCCGAGTCCCGGCTAAAAATGCATTGCCCCTTCTGCCAGCACGAAGACACCCGCGTGATCGACTCGCGCCTGACCGAGGACGGCACCACCGTGCGTCGTCGTCGCGAGTGTCCGGCCTGCGGCGAGCGCTTCAACACCTTCGAGAACGCCGAGCTGAAACTGCCGGCGATCGTCAAGAGCGATGACCGCCGCGAGAATTTCGATGAACGCAAGCTGCGCACCGGTTTCGAGCGCGCCCTGCAGAAACGTCCGGTGGCCAGCAGCGACATCGATGAAGCGGTGCGCCTGATCATGCAGGACCTGCGCCGCAGCGGCGAGCGCGAGGTGCCCGCGCGGCAGGTCGGCGATCTGGTCATGCGCGAACTGAAGAAACTCGACCAGGTGGCCTACGTGCGATTTGCCTCCGTCTACCGCCGTTTCGAGGACGTGCATGCCTTTCGCGAGGAAATCGAAAAACTCGAACGCGACCTGCCGGAGCTGCAGGGCCTGCAGTTGCCGCTGCTGGACGGCAAGCCGGACGAACGCAAGAAGAGCTCCTGATGGCGAGCTTCGAGGCCGTCGACCATCGGCACATGGCACGCGCGATGCGCCTGGCCGAACGCGGCCTGTTCACCACCCAGCCCAACCCGCGTGTCGGCTGCGTCATCGCGCACGGTGGGACGGTGGTCGGCGAAGGCTTTCATCAACGCGCGGGCGGGCCGCACGCCGAAATCCACGCCCTGCGCGCCGCCGGCGAACGAGCCCGGGGCGCCAGCGTGTACGTCACCCTGGAACCCTGCGCGCATCATGGCCGCACGCCGCCGTGCGCCGAGGCGCTGGTTGCCGCCGGGGTGGCGCGCGTGGTGGTCGCCGCCGAGGACCCGAATCCGAAGGTCGACGGGCGCGGCATGGCAAGGCTGCGCGCGGCCGGCATCGCGGTCGAGAGCGGCCTGATGCGCGAGGCCGCGCGCGAACTCAACATCGGTTTCTTCAGTCGCCTCGAAAGAGGCCACCCCTACGTGCGCGTGAAGCTGGCCATGAGCCTGGACGGACGCACCGCGCTGGCCGACGGCACCTCCAAGTGGATCACCGGCGAGGCTGCCCGCGCCGACGTGCAGCGCTGGCGCGCGCGCAGCTCGGCCATCCTCACCGGCACGGGCACCGCGCTGGCCGACGACCCGCGCCTGACTGTGCGCCTTCCCGACCTGCCCCACGTGTCGCCTTTGCGCGTGCTGCTCGACCGCAAGCTGCGCACCCCTGAAGGCGCCCACCTGCTTGACGGATCCGCGCCGACGCTGGTCCTGCACGGCCCATCCGCAGCACCCGGCACTCACTTCGCCGCCGTCGAGTGCGCTCCGGTGCCCGAGTCCGCCCACGGGCTCGACCTTGACGCGGTGCTGTCGCTGCTGGCCCGGCGCGAAGTCAACGAACTGCACGTGGAAGCCGGACCGACCCTGGCCGGCGCGCTGTTCGCCGCCGGCCTCGTCGACGAACTGCTGCTGTACGTGGCGCCGGTACTCCTCGGCGACCGGGCACGACCACTGCTGGCGTTTCCGGCCTTGACCGACATGTCGCGCAGGTGGGGATTCGAAGTTAAGGATATTCGCAGCGTAGGCGACGACCAACGCCTTCGCCTTCGCCCGACACCGTAGGGCGGGCACCGTCCGCCGTTTCCAGCTGTGGCGGACAGTGCCCGCCCTACGGCTTGCCGGGATACGGCGAGAGTGGCGGACAGTGCCCGCCCTACGGCTTGCCGGATACGGCGAAAGGGTGGGGGTAGGTAGGGCGGGCACCGTCCGCCGATTAAACTTCACCCCCGCCTTCGCGTATGGGATCCTGTCCCCTTCATATACACGGATAGCCCCCTGCTGATGATGCTTCGGAAGAGTTCACGTGTCTTGTGGCCCGGATCCGGTCGCTTGCTGGCCGGGGCGTTGTTGTGCGTGTTGCTGGTTTCGGGTGGCGCATGGGCAGGGACGTCAGGAATCTCGAATATCGCCCAGCAGATGGCGGCCCTGCTGAAAAAGCCGGCACCGCCACCGGAGAAGGAGGCGGAGAAGACTCAACTGTCGCCGCAGGATGCGCGGGCGCTGGAGCACATGATCCAGGACCCGAAGGCGCGCGCAGCGCTGATTGCGACTTTGCACAAACTGGCCGGGGAGAAGGCCGCGGAGCCTGCGCAGGCGGGAACGTCGCCGAAGGCATCCGCACCCACGCCCGAGAGCGGTTTCAGCGATACCTTGATGACAGCTGTGAACGGACTGATTGCCCGCTCCTCGGATGCCATCGGCGCACTGCAAAGCCTCGGTTATTCCCTGACGACTTCGCCCGAGACGGCGGCGCACTGGCGACTGATCGCCCGCTTCGCCTGGCCGCTGGCCCTGGTGGTGCTGCTGGCCTATCTGGTGATGTGGGGCATCCGGTTGCTGGTGCGCCGGCCGCTGGTGCGACTGACGGGCTGGGCGCGACACGGTGCCCGGCGTGCGCGCTTGCCGCGTGGCTTGCTTGCCCTGACCGTGGACGGGATCACCGGGGCGTTGGCGATTTCGGCGGCCTGGGGTGCAAGCGCGGCGGGGGTTTCGGTGCTGACCCGCCATGATGGCGCGCTGCATCCCCTGTTCGCGGACTGGTTGCGCGCGTTCCTGATCGTCGAAGGGGTGCGCCTGGGTCTGCATCTGTTGCTGGGACGGCGGCACTCGTTGAGCGTGCTGCTGGCGCGCGACAGCGATCTTGCGCATCGCTTCCGGCTGTCGCTGTCGCGCCTTGCGCTGTTGCTGGGTTACGGCATGCTGCTGTTCGTGCCGATGGTGTCGCGCACGGTCGGTGTGCCACTGGCGCATGCGCTGACGTGGCTGATCGGCGTGCTGGGCTATGTGCTGGCGGTGCGATTGATGCTCAAGCGTCATGCTGCGTTGTCACACGCGCTGGACACGGTGGCGGATCGGCGCAAGGGCAGTTTCACCGGCTGGGTACTCAAGCTGCTGGCGCGCGTGTGGCTGATCCTGGTGCTGGCCTATCTGACTTCGGTGCTGGGGGCCATGTTGTTGCGCCCCGGCGATGTGCTGCCCTTCATCGGTCGCGCATCGGGCTGGAGCCTGGTCACCGTGCTGGTCACGCTGGTGGCATTCAAGATCGTGAACGTGTGGCTCGGCTCGAGGATCAAGCTGCCGGAGACCGTGAGCGCCCGCCTGCCGTCGCTGGAGCATCGGATCAACCAGTTGTTGCCCCTGGCGCGCCGCAGCCTGCATGCCGTGATCGGCACCGTTGCCGTGCTGGTGCTGCTGGACATCTGGCATGTGGCCAACGCATTGACCTGGCTGCAGGGGCCGACCGGGCAGTGGCTGCTGGGGCGGGTGATCGCGGCGCTGGTCATCGGACTGGTGGCGCTGGTGGCCTGGGTGGTGATCGACAGCGTGATCGAGGCGCGCCTGCAACCTGACGGCGAACATGCACCCACCGCGCGTGCCAAGACCCTGCTCGGGCTGTTCCGGGTAGTGCTGGGCATCGTGCTTGGCGTGATCGGCGGCATGATGGTGCTGTCGGCGCTGGGCGTGAACATCGGACCGCTGCTGGCCGGTGCCAGCGTGCTGGGCCTGGCGGTGGGCTTTGGCTCGCAGAAGCTGGTGCAGGACATCATCAACGGCATCTTCATCCAGATCGAGAACGCCATCAACGTGGGCGATGTGGTCAAGGTCGGCAACATCACCGGTGCCGCCGAGATGGTGACGATCCGCTCGGTGCGCCTGCGCGATGTGTACGGCACCTACCACATCATTCCCTATTCCTCGGTCAACGAGGTGTCCAACTTCACGCACGGCTACGCCAACTGCGTGGCGATCTACGGCATTGCCTACCGCGAGGACATCGATGCTGCCACCGCAAAACTGCATGAGGCGTTCGACGAGCTGATGAGCGACGAGACGGTCAAGGACAAGATCCTCGAACCGATGGTGGTGCAGGGCGTGGTGGCGCTGAACAGCAGTTCGGTGGACCTGCGGGTGTCGATCAAGGTGCTGCCGGGCAGCCAGTGGGGGGTGGAGCGTGCGCTCAACCGCCTGGTGAAGATCCACTTCGACCGCGCCGGCATCGAGATCCCGTTCCCGCAGCAGACGGTCTGGTTCGGAGAGGGCAAGGACGGCAACGCGCCCCCGGCACGGCTGCGCATCGAGTCGCCGAAGGACGAAGGCGGCGACGCATCGGGTGGCAAGTAGGGAAGGGGTATCCTCTTGCGAGTCCGCACACGGTGTTATGATGCGGCCTGTGCTGCCGCTCTGCGGCAGTGTTGCAACGACGTCTTCAGGGCGGGGTGAAAGTCCCCACCGGCGGTAGGTTCCCACGGGAACAAGCCCGCGAGCGCTCACGAACATCGTGAGGTCAGCAGACCCGGTCCAAGTCCGGGGCCGACGGTCACAGTCCGGAGGAAAGAAGACGGCCACGCGTCCCGCCATGGGGCGTGCAGCCTCGTGCCTTGGGGCGTTTTTCGTTCATGCCGGATGACGGGAAACGTTTCATGAAAACCTTCTATGCACCGTTTTCGCGCGCCTCCTGCCGGGGAGGGCGCTGACATGTTCACCGGCATCATCCAGTGCGTGGGCTGTGTACGCGCCATCGAGTCGCGCGGCGGCGACGTGCGCCTGTCGGTCGCCACGGGTGAATTGGATCTTTCCGACGTTACGCCCGGTGATTCCATCGCCGTGGCTGGCTGCTGCCTTACAGCGGTGGCGCTGGATGCACAGGGCTTCGCCGCCGACGTGTCCACCGAATCGCTGTCGCTGACCACACTGGGCGGGCTCAAGCCCGGTGATGGCGTGAACCTGGAGAAGGCGCTGCGTCTGGCCGACCGGCTGGGTGGGCATCTGGTGTCCGGGCATGTCGACGGCGTCGGCAAGGTGGTGTCCGTGCAGCCCGACGGGCGCTCGCAGCGCTGGACCTTCGAGGTGCCGACGGCGCTGTCGCGCTACATCGCGCACAAGGGCTCGATCACCGTCGACGGCACCAGCCTGACCGTCAATGAGGTCGAGGGCGCGCGCTTCGGTGTGAACCTGATTCCGCACACCGTTGCCCACACCACGTTCGCGCAGCGCCGGCTCGGCGATGCGGTGAACATCGAGGTCGATGTCGTGGCCCGTTATGTCGAGCGCCTGCTGGGCGCCGGCAAGGCCGCCGGCATCGATGCCGACTTCCTGAAACAGCACGGCTTCGCCTGACGGGCGCAGCCAGGGACACGCACATGACATTCAACACCATCCCCGAACTGCTCGAGGACATCCGCGCCGGCCGCATGGTCGTCATCCTCGACGACGAGGACCGCGAGAACGAGGGCGACCTGATCATGGCCGCGGGCAAGGTGCGGCCCGAGGACATCAACTTCATGGTGCGCGAGGCGCGCGGCCTGGTGTGCCTGGCGCTGACCGAGCAACGCTGCCGCCAGCTCGGTCTCAGGCCGATGGTCAGCGACAACACCTCGCCGTATCACACCAATTTCACCGTCTCGATCGAGGCGGCCGAGGGCGTGACCACCGGCATATCCGCCTACGACCGCGCGCGCACGGTGCTGGCGGCGGTCCGGCCCGAAGCGCGGCCCGAGGACCTGACCCAGCCGGGCCACATCTTCCCCCTGACGGCGCAGCAGGGCGGCGTGCTGCGGCGCGCCGGACACACCGAGGCGGCATCGGACCTGGCTGGGCTGGCCGGCCTGGAGCCGGCGGGCGTGCTGGTGGAAATCCTGCACGAGGACGGTTCGATGGCGCGGCGTCCGGAACTGGAGGCGTTCGCAAAGAAGCACGGGCTGAAAATCGGCACCATCGCCGACCTGATCCGCTACCGCATGCAAACCGAAAAGACTGTCGAACGCGTGCACGAAGCGGAGGTCGAGACCGAATTCGGTCCCTTCCGCCTGCTGGCCTGGCGCGACCTGCTCAGCCGCGATCTGCACTTCGCGCTGGTGCGTGGCGCGGTCGATGACGGCGAGCCGGTGCCGGTGCGCGTGCATGTGCGCAACACGCTGTCGGATGTGCTGCATCTCAAGCGCGACGATCTTGGCATGACGGTGACAGCCGCCTTGCGCCACATCGATGCGGAAGACCGTGGCGTGCTGCTGGTGCTGTCCGGCGAGGATACGCCCGAAAAGCTCATGGCGCGCCTGGAGGACGCCGCATCCGCTCCGGCGGCCGAGGACACGCCGCAGGAATGGCGAAGACACGGGCTGGGGGCGCAGATCCTGGCCGATCTGGGCGTGCACCGCATGCATGTGCTGGGTACGCCGCGCAAGCTGGTTGGCATCGGCGGCTTCGGCCTGGAAGTGGTCGAACATGCCTGAGCATGCGTTGCCAGGGCGTGTCCGGGCGTGCAAGCTGCTAGCCTCTGCGCGAAAACAACGCAGTCGTTGCCGGATCCTGTCATGACCCAGCCCCTGACTATCCAGTTGATTGCGCCGTCCGGCTTTGCCGACCCGCAAGCCGTGCAGCGCGGCGTGGAGCACCTGGAACGTGCCGGGCATCGCGTGCTGGGCAAGGATGCGGGTCTGCGACGACATCAGCGTTTTGCCGGCAGCGATGCCGAGCGGATTGCGGAAATCAACCGCCTGACGGACATGGACCAGCCGCTGCCCGATATCGTGATGGCCATACGTGGCGGCTACGGTGCACACCGCCTGTTGGCGCATCTGGACTATGAAGGACTGGGAGCGCGCTTGCGTGACAGTGCATGCGTGCTGGTCGGGCACAGCGATTTCACCGCCATCAGCCTGGCCCTGAACGCGCGCGCCGGTGTGACCAGCTTTGCCGGGCCGATGCTGGCCTACGATTTCGGCGGCCAGGTGACCAGCAGTTTCACCCTCGATCATTTCTGGAACACCATCGGTGCGCGCTCGTACGGAGTGCAGTGGGACGGGCGCGTCGATCGCGAGGTGGATACCTGGGGCATGCTGTGGGGCGGCAACCTGGCGGTGGTGTGCAGCCTGCTGGGTACGCCGTACATGCCCGAGGCCGACCATGGCATCCTGTTCCTGGAAGACGTGTTCGAGCCGGTCTACCGCATCGAGCGGCTGCTCTATCAGCTCAAGCTCGGCGGCGTGCTGGACCGTCAGAGGGTCATCCTGCTGGGCAATTTCGCCAGCTGCAACGTCGACGAATACGACCCGGCCTACGATCTTCGCGCCGTGGTCGAACACCTGCGGACCCTCACCGATGTGCCGGTGATCAGTGGATTGCCGTTTGGCCACATCCGCGACAAGCTGACGCTGCCGGTTGGCGCGCGAACACGAATCAAGGCCGGCGTGGACGGCCACGTCGGGTTGGCTTTTTCGGGCTATCCGCATCTGGCTGCGAAGGATGCGCCCGCCCCACGCATGGAACAAACCCCGTAAACTACCCGGTTCCATGTGGGACCTGTTGCACGGAGTATCGAGCAAGATGAACATCATCGAAGGCGATTTCGCCACGCCCAGGGGGCGTTTCGTCCTTGTCGCCGGACGCTTCAACGGCTTCGTCGTCGAGCCGCTGGTGCAGGGTGCCCGCGATGCCCTGCTGCGCCACGGTGTGGCCGAGGACGCCATTGACCTGGTGCGTGTGCCCGGTGCGTGGGAGATCCCGCAGGTCGCGCGGCGCCTGGCGCATTCGGGCACGTACGTGGCAGTGATCGCGCTGGGCGCAGTGATCCGCGGCGCCACCCCGCATTTCGACTACGTGGCCGCAGAGGCGGCCAGGGGCCTGGCCGCAGCGGCGCACGACAGCGGCGTGCCGGTGGCCTTCGGCGTGCTGACCACCGACACCATCGAGCAGGCCATCGAACGCGCCGGTACCAAGGCCGGCAACAAGGGTGCGGATGCCGCCATGGCCGCGCTGGAGATGGTCAACCTGTATGCCGGGCTGTAAGCCGATGCGTCCGGATGGCATCGATCCCGTCGCCCGTTCGCGTTCGCGTCGACGCGCCCTGCAGGCCATCTATGCCTGGCAGATGAGCGGCGCGGGCATCGAACAGGTCATCACGCAGTTTCGTCACGAACAGGACATGGAGATCGCCGATCTGGCCTATTTCGAGGACCTGGTGCGTGGCGTCGATGCGCATGTGGACGAGCTCGATGCCGCGCTGGTTCCACACCTGGACCGGCCCGTCGCGCAGGTGGATCCGATCGAGCGCGCGGCGATGCGTCTGGCGGCGTACGAGTTGAAGTTTCGTCCCGATGTGCCTTATCGCGTGATTCTCAACGAGGCGGTCGAGGTGACCAAGCGCTTCGGCGCCGACCACGGGCACACCTACGTCAACGGCGTGCTGGACAAGCTGGCGCAGGACCTGCGCGTGATCGAAAGACAGGGCGGCGTCTGAGCCGCGATCCGGCACGCGCGATGGAATTCGACCTCATCGAACGGATCCGCCAGCGCGCTGCGAGTCGCCGCGAGGATGTGCTGCTGGGTATCGGAGACGATGCCGCCCTGCTGCAACCCCCGCCCGGTCATGTCCTGGCCGTGGCGCTCGATACGCTGTTGGAGGGCGTGCATTTCCCGGTTGCAACCGCGCCGGCCGACATCGGCTACAAGGCGCTGGCGGTCAATCTTTCCGACCTGGCGGCGATGGGCGCAACACCGGCCTGGGCGCTGATGTCGCTGAGCCTTCCGCATTCCGAACAGCGTTTCGTCGACCGGTTGCTGGACGGCTTCATGGAACTGGCCGCTCCGTACCGACTGGCCCTGGTGGGCGGCGACACCGTACGCGGTCCGTTGGCGGTTAGCGTCACCGTGCACGGCCTGGTGCCCGACGGGCAGGCCTTGCGGCGTTCCGGTGCCCGTCCCGGAGATGCGGTATTCGTCACCGGCACCCTGGGCGATGCCGCGGCCGGGCTGGCCTGTCTCGATCACGCGCGCGTGGATGCCGACCGTCTGCTGGGTGCGGCTCCGGAAAGCCGCAGGAAACTGGTGGCGCGACTCAACCGCCCTGAACCGCGCATAGCCGCGGGCCAGATGTTGCGCGGCATCGCCACCGCCTGCATCGATGTGTCCGACGGCCTGGTCGCCGACCTGGGTCACCTGTGTGCGGCCAGCGGGGTCGGTGCGCATGTCGACGCCGATGCCTTGCCGTTGTCCTCGTCGCTGCTGACTCTGTTTGCCGGGCAGGCGCGCGACCTTGGCCTGGCCGGGGGCGACGACTACGAACTGTGCTTTACAGCGCCGGCCGAGCGCGCCGGCGCGCTTGTTGCCGACCTGGCGCGCATGGGTTGCGGCGCGACCCGCATCGGCCGCATTGTGGAAGGAGATGCAGTCATCGTTAAAGATGCCGCAGGCAAAGCGATGAAACTGCCTTCCAGCGGATGGGACCACTTCAGATGAATTCACGCACCCGACTCGACCCACGCCAGCGCAAGGCCTTGCTGACGCACCCCGCCGGCTGGCTCGCGCTCGCCTTCGGCGCGGGTCTTGCGCCGGTGGCGCAGGGCACGGTGGGTTCGGCCCTGGCCATCGTGCCGTGGTGGTTGATGCGCGATATCGGCCTGCCGGCCTGGGGTCTGGTGCTGATCGTCGGCTTCGCGCTGGGAATCTGGGCGTGCGGCGAAAGCGGGCGACGGATCGGCGTCGCCGATCACCGTGCGCTGGTGTGGGACGAGGTCATCGGCCAGTGGATCACCCTACTGCCCGCATTGATGGCGCCGTGGTGGGCGGTCGTGGCCGGGTTCACGCTGTTTCGTTTCTTCGACGTGCTCAAGCCCTGGCCGATCCGCTGGCTCGACCGTCACGTCAAGGGCGGCGTCGGCGTGATGCTGGACGACGTGGTGGCTGGCATCTTCGCCGCCGCAGTGCTGGCGATCGCCTTGCATTTCATCGGCTAGACACGGGCTGCATCAGCTGCCGTTGAGCCGGAGGTTTTCCCAGTCCTTGCTGAAGCTGCGACCGGGATGTGTGATGCCTGCCGAACAGGCCGTATTCCGCCGTACTTCTCCGACGATGCCTGGCAGGTGGCGGACGGTGTCCGCCCTACACGAGTGCGTCCGGAAGGATCCGCAAGGCCTGCACACGATCCGTAGGGCGGGCACCGCCCGCCGACGTTTCGCCGCACGCGCTACACACGCGCACTACCCAGCAGGGTCCACACGGCCAGGGCCACAAACAGCAACGCCGCCGCGGTGCTCCGACGATGCCTGGCAGGTGGCGGACGGTGTCCGCCCTACACGAGTGCGTCCGGAAGGATCCGCAAGGCCTGCACACGATCCGTAGGGCGGGCACCGCCCGCCGACGTTTCGCCGCACGCGCTACACACGCGCACCACCCAGCAGGGTCCACGCGGCCAGGGCCACAAACAGCAACGCCGCCGCGATGCGCGTGGCGCGCAGCGGCAGGCGGCCGGCGAAGCGCGAACCCAGCCAGACGACCGGCGCGTTGGCCAGCAGCATGCCGGCGGTGGTGCCGGCGATGACTTGCCACAGCGGGTGGTACTGGGCGGCCAGCACCACGGTGGCGATCTGTGTCTTGTCACCCATCTCGGCCAGGAAGAAGGCGATCATCGTCGTCATCAGGACACCGTGGCGTGGCGTGGCGGGCGCATCGTTCTCTTCCATGCGATCGGGGATCAGGATCCACACCGCCATCGCCAGCAACGAGGCCACCACCACCCAGTGCAGGACCTGCGGGGTGAGCCAGCGTGCCAGCAGTTCGCCGACGGCGCCCGCCAGCGCATGATTGACCAGTGTGGCAAACGTGATGCCGATGACGATCGGCCAGGGCTTGCGGTAGCGCGCGGCCAGAATCAGCGACAGAAGCTGGGTCTTGTCACCGACTTCGGCCAGGGCGACGGTGGCGGCGGCGATCAGGAAGGTCTGCACGGGAGCTCCTTGGGACCGGGGTGCTGGACACGATGATTCCCATGCAACGCCCCGGTCGGATCGATGCATGCGAACCAGCGGTCTTGCCGGAGGCGGAAAAGGTTCCGCGCCGCGCGCGCCAGGATCGGTCGATCCAGTGTGTTGACGCATGCACCGGCGCGTTTCGCGGCCGGTCGGCTACTCCCCGTTGGAGCGGGCGCCAGCCTACTGCGCGATCGGTGGCCACGCAAGCGAGCTTCATGTCCGGATCAGCAGTGAGGGTGCATACTGGAAAGTCGTTCCAAGCGGAGAATTCATCCATGCAATACCGCCGACTGGGCCACAGCGGCCTCAAGCTTTCCGCGCTTTCCTACGGCGCCTGGGTAACCTTCGGACGTCAGGTGGGGCGCAAGCAGGCGGCCGACCTGCTGGCCATGGCGCACGATCACGGCGTGAACTTCTTCGACAATGCGGAAACCTATGCCGCCGGTGATGCCGAGCGGGTGATGGGCCAGGCACTCAGGGACATCGGACGCCCGCGTGACAGCTATTGCGTGTCGAGCAAGGTGTATTTCGGCGCCTGCGAGGATCCGGCGCCGACCCAGCGCGGCCTGTCGCGCAAGCACGTGCGCGAGGCGTGCGACCAGGCCCTGCAACGCCTTCAGGTCGATTACCTGGACCTCTATTTCTGTCATCGCCCCGACGAGGACGCGCCGGTGGAGGAGACGGTCCACGCCATGGACACGCTGATCCGCCAGGGCAAGGTGCTGTACTGGGGCACTTCCGAATGGCCGGCCGAACGCATCCGCGAGGCACACGCGGTCGCGCGCGAAAACCATCTGCACGCGCCGAGCATGGAACAGCCGCAGTACAACCTGCTGCACCGCGAGCGCGTCGAGATCGAGTACGCGCCGCTGTACGAGGAATTGGGCATGGGCACCACGATCTGGTCGCCGCTGGCCTCGGGCCTGCTGACCGGCAAGTACCGCGATGGCATCCCCGACGATTCGCGCCTGAACCTGCCCGGTTATGCGTGGTTGCGCGAGGCGCTGATGGAGGATCCGCAGCGCCTGCAAAAAGCCCATGCGCTGGCGGATCTTGCCGAGTCAGCCGGCATGGCCCCCGCCCAGTTTGCCCTGGCCTGGTGCCTGAAGAACCCGAACGTGTCGACGGTGATGCTGGGTGCCAGCAAGCGCGAGCAACTGGAGCAGAACTTCAAGGCGCTGGACCTGGTCGATCGCATCGATGCATCGCTGATGCAGCGCATCGAGCAGGTGCTCGAAGCCTGACATCGCGGCACGGCCATGCGATGCCCGCCACGAACAAGGCCGCCGCGAGCGGCCTTGTTTGTGCATGTACAAATCAGGTCGTGCTGGCCTGCGTGGATGCCGCAGGTGCGGGCGGTGCCGGTGGTGCTGGGGGCGTCGGCGGGGGTACCGGTGGCGTGGGCGGGGGTACCGGTGGCGTGGGCGGCAATGGCGGCGGGGGCGGCAACATGGCATCGAAACCAGGTGCCTTCATCGACACCGTCAGCGTGCGCTGGTGGCGGCGCAGCGTGATGCGCGCCTTGCCCTTGCCCTGGTGTTCCTGCAGGGCGCGCATGGCATCTTCCGGTGTGTCGACATGCTGGCCATCGATACCGGTAATCACGTCGCCCGGTTGCAGCCCGGGATAGCGCTTGCCGTCGACGGACAACACCAGCGCACCCTTTTGCGTACCGAAGTAGCTGCCGAGGTCCTTGTTCAGGGAGGCCATGTTCAGACCCCACCACGGACCGCGGATGAAGATTGCCCCGTGGCGCATCTGCAGACGGTCCAGCTTTCGTCGCGCGTCGATGATCACCCGTTCGATGGTCCTGCCACCTTCCTTGTCGTGCCATTGCATGCTGCGCTCGACCAGCGCCGCGGGCCAGTCTGCGGTATTGCCGTGTCGCGCGGTGAGGGTCACACGGTGTGGCTTGCCGTTGCGTTCGTATGTCAGGCCGACTTTCTGCCCGACCTTGAGATCGTGCAGGATACCGAGCTGCGGCTTCCCGTTGGCCGTGGTCACGGGCTTGCCATCCACTGCAAGGATCAAGTCCCCGGCCTGGATCCCGGCACTGGCGGCAGGGGATCCGGGTGTCACCGCGTCCACCCTGAAGCCCTTGCCGGACGGCATCATCACCAGGCCAAGCATGCCGCGATCGGGATTGCCCATGACACGGAAGGCATAGACGCGGGGCGAGTCGGCCTGCATTTTCCCGGCCAGTCTGCCCATGCGTTCGCCCAGTTGCTGCATCTGCTGCTGCAACCGGTTAAATTCCATTTGCAGCTTTTTCTGCTCGGCGGCCGATGGGGGCGGGGATGCCGGCTGTGTGGCTGCGGCCGCTGATGCGGTCCAGACCAGGGCAAGGATGCACAGGATGCGCTTGAACATGATTGGATCCTCGTGGTGTCAGAGTCGGTAGGTGGATGCGTCGTGGCGCTCTGCCATCAATGGCTGACCGGCCAGCGGTGACTGGGTGGCGCGCAGCATGGCAAGCTCCTGCAGCAGGCGGATGCGCTGTTGCCACAGGGTGCGGCGCTCGTTGGCAGCGCCGGGTGCCGAAAGCTGCAGGTCGACAAGCCCGATCCGGTCCTGCAGCGCCATAGCCCGGGCCAGGGTGCTGCCCTGCAACGGTGCGCCGTAGGCACGCAGTTCATCCAGCCAGCGTTCCAGTCGCAGGGACCGGTTCTGCAGTGCGGGCAGGCTGGCCTGCGATGCTTCCCCGGTCCGCGCCGGCATGGCCCGGGGCGGTGTGGTGCCGATGTGCGATGCATCGTCGGTGTGCAGCGCATGTCCCAGGCCAAGCGCGAGCACGATGCCGGCAGCCAGCGCCAGCGGTACGTTGCGGCGCAGCCGGGTGCGGGATGACTTTCGCGACTGCACGCGTGCGCGCAGCTTCAACCAGGTGTCGGCATCGGGCGTGGCCTGCGGCAGCGCGTGCAGGCGTGTGCGCAGCGTCTCGCGCAGGTGCTCGTCGTGTATGGATGTGTCGGTGTTCATGGTGCAGTGCCCGTGACGGGTATCAGGGTGTCGGCGGCGTCGTCCGGGGCTGCCAGAAGTGTGCGCAACCGTTGCGTGGCGCGTGCCAGCTGGGACTTGGAAAAGCTCGTCGTGCGTCCGAATTGCGCGGCGATTTCGGCATGCGTGTAGCCCTCGACGTGGTACAGCCAGAGCACCGCGCGCGCTGTGTCGGGCAGTTGCGTCAGGGCGCGTTCGAGAGTCTGCGCATCGGCGTATTGCCAGGGCCCGGGCAGGGCGGATGCATCGGCGTGCCGCTCCTCATCGAAAGCACCGTGATCCTGGCGTTTGTGCTTGCGCAGGTGCATGAGGGCCTCGTTGACCATCAGTTGCCGCAGCCAGCCCCAGAACGGCGCGTCACCGCGAAACTGCCGGATACGTTCGAAGGCCTTGAGCATGCCGTCCTGCAGCACCTCCTGCGCGGTTTCGCGCTGCCCGGTCAGACGCAGCGCCAGGGTGAAGGCAGGGTGCTCGAATTGCCGGTAGATCAGCTCGAAAGCCTCCAGGTCCCCCTCGCACAGACGGTCGAGGAGGCTGTCGGGGATATCCTGGCGGAAGCTCGGGTTCGAAGTCACATCTTCCATGATGCGCCAGCCGGGCAAAGGGTCGCATGCGACAGGCGTCATGCACTCGGATGAGCCACCAAGCGTGCCGGGCGAGGGTGTTCAGGCCGGCGCGGCGGGATGCCCAGCTTTCGAGGCCTCGGTCTCGGCGTGGTGACAGGCGACTTCGCTGGTGCCGACCCGGCGCAGCACGGGGCGTTCGGCGGTACAGCGGGCATGGCCTTCACGCAAGCCAGGACTACCTATCTCTATCAGTCAACTGCTGACGGTGAACTCCCGGGTGGATTTACAGTCCGTCTGCGGCGTTGGAGTGATCGCTCGCGTGCTAGCTGGTCCGCCGGCTCCGTCGATTACCGTGCTCTGACAATTTCCTAGGAAATGCTCCTATAGACAGCCCCCGCGCACGATGTTTCCCTTGTGTCGTACAGGGTATGCACACAGGCTGACAGGACATAAGCTTGGCCATGGGATGGGCCGACTGGGGAGAAGGGATGCGGGAGCAAGGACTGTTCCGAAGGGAAGCGATCCAGGCAAAACGCAGCGACATGCTGGGACCGATCCAGGCCGCTGCACCGCTTTCCGGTTGGGTGCTTGTCGCCTTCGCGCTGGTGCTCGCCGGCGCCATCATCGTCTTTCTCCTGTTTGGCCACTACACCCGACGCGCGCATGTGAGCGGATCGCTGGTGCCTTCGCGCGGACTCCTGGCACTGGATGCGAGTCTGAATGGCCGCGTGAGTCGTGTATGGG
>Ga0256829_1000195_pt1 | contig 74285 bp, 79 predicted proteins | sample 131447metaG_FD_185979 | JGI IMG/M metagenome (GOLD analysis project Ga0256829, IMG submission 185979) | Hydrothermal vent microbial communities from Lau Basin, Pacific Ocean - 131-447 | ecosystem: Environmental > Aquatic > Marine > Hydrothermal vents | place: Pacific Ocean: Lau Basin | collected...
AGCAGATGGCGTGCACCCGGTGCCAGGATTCTCCCACCGTGCGTGCGACAGCGGCAAAGGGCATCTGCTGGCACAATGCCAATACCAGGGCCTCGAACAGCAAGGTAAAGCCAGCAAGCTTGCCCGTCCAGTCCGGCTCCACCAGCGCCACGCGCCCATCAGGCAGCCGGACACGGGGGACGCGGACTTCCAGATAGCATTCGTGCTGAAAGAAGTTCAGATGCCGGTAGCGCTTGGTCTGGGTGTCGTGAACCGGATGCAGGCCGGGAGCATCGGGATGAGCGAAAGGGCTGCCAGCAACAAAATCGATGACGATGGTTAGCGTCTTCTTGGCGGCATCGAATCGCACGCCTTCAACGTGCCAAGGCTCGGCCACCCCAAGGGCGGCTTCAAACAGTGGGTTGTTCATGTCGGTACTCCATATCCATCAGTGATGGACGTAGACTACCCACTCGAAATTCAAAAGAGGCAAGGAAACAACATGGAATGGCTGATATTTCTGGCTCTGCTGGTTCTGTTGGTTCTCATAGCATTTGCAGCACTTGCGAAAAAAGGAGGCAACACGGATGAATTTTCGTATGAAAAAAATGAACCGTTGTTTTCGCCAGCTGAAAGGTCTTTCTTTGGTGTGCTAAGCCAAGCGGCAAAAGACAATGCCGTTGTTTTGGGGAAGGTGCGTGTAGCTGATGTCCTCCGCCCTCCCAAAGGTATGGGAAGAAGCAACTGGCAAAAAGCATTCAATCGCATCTCCGCCAAGCACTTCGATTACGTCATTTGCTCCCCTGATACCCTTTCGGTTTTGGCCGCAATCGAATTGGATGATAAATCGCACAATAAAGGTAAGCGTGCGGAGCGAGATCGTTTCCTTGAAACGGCATGTTCCGGCGCCGGGCTACCATTGCACCGTTTTAAGGCCGCTGCTACGTACAACATTAGTGAAGTAAGAAATGTCCTTTTTCCTCCTCCGGAAGAATTAGCTGAGGAGTCTTCGTTGCCTGAAGCACCTGGTCCCGAAGTCACTGAAGAGCAGCTTTGCCCGAAATGCTCATCACCTCTTGTCAAAAAGGTGGCTAAGAAAGGGGAGCACAAAGGCACTGAGTTTCTCGCATGTAGCTCATTCCCGAAATGTCGCTACATCGCTAAGTCAAATGCATAACAAGTACATCATGTCGTTCGCCTACGGCTCACTGGGACGCGCCACCGCTGCATGGCGGCTCGCCCCATATGATGGACGTTAGCGCGCCGCGCAAAGCGTGGCGCATCTTGCCGGGTGAGAGTCCCGGCATGGAAAGGGTTAACCCCCCACCATTATCGAGTGTTGCGCCTCTGGCGGAACGGTGCACTGGTTAAGGAGACTGGTGCATTCGTGAACAAGAGAGGTGAAGCGTACACAGAGAATGTTATAGGCCGTTTGGTCACGTAGGACCTTAGAGATGGTATCGCTTCGAAATGAACAGTTCCGGTTGGCCAGCGTTGTAACGTCCGTGAAGCCAACACAAAGCAGGCGTATTGGTGAGCCTGTGGAGAGCCGGCGGAGTTCTCAAGCTACGGCATGTAACAAGAGATGCGTCATGAACGCGGGAGATCCCATGGGCACCAAGGGAAGGGTAAGGCATACAGAACCGCCAGAAACGGGAATGTTGCCAGACGGCCAATGGGAAGTCGGATCACTTCATAGTACTCGGAGACGGTAGGGCCGAATTACGTAGAGCCAACCTTCTTGCGGGCACTATCCACCAAGGCGAGCACATTGAGCGCTCACCGATTCCAAAATCCCTACTGCGACGAGAAAGGTCAGCTCCGCGACGCAGTGAAGTCCGGTGGTCACCAATGCACGTATATCCGCATGATCCACCGTCGCCATCTGCCTTACTGGCCCTGAGCCAAGGGGCTTGACATGACACAGGAACAGACAAATGAATAGGCAAATACCATGAGACAATGTCAGTAGTGACACCCACCTATTGACAGGTTAAAACATATCAGCCCGGATGTTTCACAAATTCCCGCCGCTCCCTCTGAAATCCCCCTTTTGAAAACAATATCCGGCGCGATATCGGCACTAGTTATGAAACATTCGGGTTAAAAACTTTCGCCCAATGCGGTAGAGTAAACCAATACTATTAATTGTAAAAGGAGTCGCCATGTCCAAAGACAATCTGATTGCTCCATCCATCCTCTCTGCCGATTTCGCGCGTTTGGGGGAAGAGGTGGACAATGTGCTCGCCAGTGGGGCGGACATCATCCATTTCGATGTAATGGATAACCATTACGTGCCAAATCTCACTATCGGCCCGCTGGTCTGTGATGCATTGCGCAAGCACGGCGTGACGGCACCGATAGACGTTCATCTCATGGTCAAGCCGGTGGACCGCATCATTCCGGATTTCGCCAAGGCGGGCGCCACGTACATCACTTTTCATCCTGAAGCTTCCGAACATATCGACCGCAGTCTGCAGCTGATTCGTGACAATGGCTGCAAGGCCGGACTGGTATTCAATCCCGCCACTCCCCTCGATTATCTGGATTATGTGATGGACAAGCTCGACATGATCCTGTTGATGTCAGTCAATCCAGGATTTGGCGGCCAGAAATTCATCCCCGCCACGTTGCGGAAATTGCGTGAGGCGCGGCGTCTCATTGATGACGGCGGGCTGGATATCCGCCTGGAAATCGATGGCGGCGTAAAGGTGGACAATATCGCTGAAATCAAGGCTGCAGGCGCAGATACATTCGTGGCTGGTTCGGCAATCTTCGGTGCTGCCGTCAAAGACGATCCTCATCATTACGACAGCGTGATCGCTGCGATGCGGGCCGAGCTGGCCAAGGCGGGCTGATGCAACCGGTCTTGCCTCTGCCACGCCTCGCCGTAATCGATCTGGATGGCACCATGGTCGATAGCGTGCCCGATCTTGCTTGGTGCGTGAACGGCATGTTGCGTGAGCTTGGTATGCCAGAGCGCAGCGAGTCTTCCGTGCGTCGATGGGTGGGTAACGGCGTCGATCGTCTGGTCGAAAGGGCGTTGGTCGACGACATTGAAGGTCGACCCGAACCGCAATTGCGTGCCCGGGCGTTGCCGATCTTCATGCGGCTGTATGCGGAGCATGGCGCTACGGACAGTCGGCTCTATCCCGGCGTGGAAGAGGGGCTGGATTTTCTCCAGAAGCGCGGCGCGCATCTGGCTTGCGTGACCAACAAGGCGGAACAGTTTACGCTTCCATTGCTGGAGGCCATGGGCTTGCGTTCGCGCTTTGAGCTGGTGGTCAGCGGAGATACGCTTCCAGAACGCAAGCCATCGCCACGGCCACTTTTGTATGCTGCCGAATATTTCCGCGTGCCGCCGTCTGCTGCCGTCATGATCGGGGATTCACGCAGTGATGTCACCGCGGCGCGCGCCGCCGGTTTTGGCTGCGTGTGCGTGAGCTATGGATATAACCACGGTATCGATATCCGGGCTGAAAAGCCGGATGTGGTGATCGACTCCCTCGCGGAACTGCCAGGCGTTTTTGCCGAAGACCAATCCCTGCCATAGCCAACGCGCCCTACTTATGATAAATAGGCTTTTAATCCCCCGAGCGCCTCAGAAGCTGTCCTTAAAATCAGGCTCCATATTCTCTCGCCGCGGGAGATTTTTTCTACATTAGGACGGGTTTTGAGCCTGTCAGCTATGGACCCAAGAGACATGCCGGAATTCCAGGTCAAAAAAATAGGAAGCACAACTCGATGGTGATGATGATTCATTCGCCGGCATTTTTTCCGTGTTCCTTTTTTTTTCTAGATACCTGCCCATGACTCCCGAACAATTCAATGCCCTCGCCTCGCGGGGGTTCAATCGCATCCCAGTGATGCGCGAGATACTCGCTGATCTCGATACGCCTCTGTCTGCGTACCTCAAACTCGCCCATGGCGCGCCCTACAGCTACCTTCTCGAATCGGTGCAGGGAGGGGAGAAATGGGGCCGTTATTCCATGATCGGCTTGCCTGCGCGGGAGATTCTGAGCGTAATGGGTAATGAAGTGCGCGTGGAACGCGATGGCCTTGTCAAGGAACGCGCCACTGTGGATGACCCCCTGGCTTGGATCGAGGCTTATCAAAACCGCTTCCGGGTGGCCGAGAACCCTGATTTGCCGAGATTCAGCGGCGGTCTGGTCGGTTATTTCGGCTTTGAAACGGTGCGATTCATCGAGCCGCGGTTGGCGGCGCGCCGCCTCAAAGATAAGCCCGACCCCCTGGGTACGCCGGATATCATGCTCATGGTGTCCGATGAGGTGGTGGTATTCGACAATCTCAGCGGCAAATTAAGCTTCATAGTACATGCCGATCCGGCTGAGCCGGAGGCCTTGCGAAAGGCACAGCGGCGTCTTGATGAATTGGTGACGCGTTTGCGCAGCGGCATGGCCGATTACACACCCGCAGCGGTGGCGCGAAACGTGGAAGAACAGGATTTTCGCTCCAGCTTCAGCCGTGAGGGTTACGAGGCCGCCGTCGAGCGGATTCGCCAGTACATCGTCGATGGCGACGTGATGCAGGTCGTGCCCTCGCAGCGCTTGACGATCCCTTTGGCCGCCCGGCCCCTGGACGTATATCGCGCCTTGCGCACTCTCAATCCATCGCCCTATATGTACTTTCTTGATCTGGGAGAGTTTCATATCGTCGGCTCCTCACCTGAGATTCTGGCGCGCCTCGAGGACGGCGAGGTGACTGTGCGGCCGATAGCGGGTACCCGCCCGCGGGGAAGAACGCTGGCCGAAGATCAAGCGCTGGAGGCCGACCTGCTATCCGATCCAAAGGAACTGGCTGAGCATCTCATGCTTATTGATCTGGGGCGCAATGACGTGGGAAGGGTGAGCGAAATCGGCTCGGTGAAGGTAGTCGAGCAAATGGTGGTCGAGCGCTATTCGCATGTCATGCACATCGTTTCCCATGTAACCGGTCGCCTCAGGGCAGGGCTGGGCGCCATGGATGTCTTGCGGGCGACCTTTCCAGCTGGCACCGTTAGCGGCGCACCGAAGATCCGGGCTCTGGAGATCATTGACGAGCTGGAGCCGGTTAAACGCGGCGTATACGCCGGCGCGGTCGGTTATCTTTCATGGAACGGCAACATGGATACAGCCATTGCCATCCGCACGGCGGTTATCAAAAACGGCGAGCTTCATATTCAAGCCGGCGGTGGGATCGTCTATGACTCGGTTCCCGCCACGGAATGGGAGGAGACTCTGAACAAGCGCCGCGCCATGTTCAGCGCTGTGGCCTTGGCCGAGGCGGGACTCGATGGATCTCACCGTTGAGGATTGACCGGCGATCAAGCTTTGCCCGCGGTTCAAACGCGCATTCATGTAAACTGAGCATGCGTTTATTTATCGCCTGAGCGACAACAGCGCACTGCCAGGAGGAGATAAAGACATGTTGCTCATGATCGACAATTACGATTCTTTCACCTATAACCTGGTGCAGTATTTCGGCGAGCTGGGCGTCGAGGTGCATACCGTGCGCAACGATGCCATTGAGCCAGCCGAGGTGGAATCGCTCGCCCCCAGCCATATCGTCATTTCGCCAGGGCCATGCACCCCCAACGAGGCGGGCGTTTCCATGGCTGTGATCGAGCGTTATGCTGGCCGCATTCCAATTCTCGGCGTATGTCTGGGGCATCAGTGCATCGGTCAGGTCTTCGGGGGCAAGGTGATTCATGCGCGTGAAATCATGCACGGGAAGACTTCGCCCATTTATCACCGCGGCCAGGGAGTATTCTCAGGGCTTCCCCAACCCATGCAGGCGACGCGCTACCATTCTCTGGTTCTGGAACACGCCAGCCTGCCTCGGGAGCTTGAGATCACCGCCTGGACGGAGCGGCCTGACGAAAGCTTTGATGAAATCATGGGGGTGCGCCACAAGAGCTTGCCGGTAGAAGGCGTGCAGTTTCATCCTGAATCCATATTGACCCCGCAAGGGCATGCCTTGTTGGAGAATTTCTTACGCGGCACGCTGCCGCAAGGAGTAGCGGCATGAGTTTGGTGAACGCGCTCGGCAAACTACATGCGGGCGAAGATCTCAATAGCGATGAAATGCGTGAGGCGATGGACCTGATCATGAATGGAGAGGCCACGCCCGCGCAAATAGGGGCGTTCCTGATGGGGTTGGCCATGAAGGGCGAGACGGTGAGCGAAGTCGCCGCTGCCGCTGAAGTCATGCGCAAGCTGGCCACGCCGGTGGATATCGATACCCAAGGCGTGGTCGATATCGTCGGCACCGGTGGCGATGGCGCTCGAACCTTTAATGTTTCCACCACGGCGAGCTTCGTTGTGGCCGGGGCTGGAGCGCGGGTGGCAAAGCATGGTAATCGCTCCGTGTCCAGCGCTTCTGGCGCCGCTGACTTGCTTGAGGCAATGGGGGTGAACTTGAATCTCGCGCCGCCCGCGATCGCCAAGTGTATCGAGGAGGCTGGAGTGGGATTCATGTTTGCTCCCCTGCATCATTCGGCGATGAAGCATGCCGTGGGTCCAAGACGTGAAATGGGGGTGCGTACGATTTTCAATGTCCTCGGTCCCTTGACCAATCCGGCGGGTGTGGTCAATCAACTGTTGGGAGTCTATGACCGGTGCTGGGTGTTGCCTATCGCAGAAGTCCTGCGGCGCCTCGGTAGCCGACATGTTCTGGTGGTGCATTCGCAAGACGGGCTGGATGAAATCAGTATCGCCGCACCCACTGAAGTGGCGGAATTGGTGGATGGCGAAATCAGAACATATCAGATTGCGCCGGAAGATTTTGGATTGTCACGCGCTGCGCTTGATGCCATCCGGGTCGACGATCCAGCCTCCAGCCGGGCGATGGTCGAAGATGTGTTGGTCGGCAAGCCAGGAGCGGCTCGCGATATCGTGTTGCTCAACGCCGGCGCGGCGCTGTATGTGGCCGGCGCGGCAGAATCGATTGCCGATGGTGTGCGTCGGGCCGCCGAGAGCCTGGACAGCGGCGCAGCCCGTGATCGGCGTGATACTTTGATAACGCTGAGTCAGCAACTGGCCGGAGAACAGCACCCATGAACGTCAAGCCTCCTGACATCTTGCGCCGGATGCTCGCTCACAAGAGCGAAGAGTTGCGTCAGCGGGAAAGCCATATGCCCCTTTCTGAACTGCGTGAGCGCGCGGAGAACGCGCCCCCCACGCGTGATTTCGCTGCGGCCATCGAGGCTCATGTGATGGCAGGTCGTGCAGGAGTGATCGCTGAGATAAAACGGGCCTCGCCGAGCAAAGGGGTGATCAGGGAAGATTTTTCGCCCGCCGACATCGCTCGCCGCTATGCAGCTTGCGGAGCCGCCTGCCTGTCGGTTCTCACCGACCGCGAATTCTTTCAAGGCGACGACGAGTATCTTGTCAGGGCGCGGATGGCGTGCGCTTTGCCGGTGTTACGCAAGGATTTTACCATCGACCCCTATCAGGTCTATGAGGCCCGGGTGTTGGGCGCTGATTGTATCCTTCTGATCGTCGCCGCGTTGGATGACACTCGACTGAACGAGTTGTTGTGGCTGGCGCGTGAGCTCGATATGGACGCCCTCGTTGAAGTGCATGACCGAGGCGAGCTGGAGCGCGCTCTGAATCTACCGGCACACCTGATAGGAGTGAACAACCGAGATCTGCGTGATTTTGAAACGCATATCGAGACCACATTGAATCTATTGCCCCTGATTCCCAAAGACCGCCGCATTATCACCGAAAGCGGAATACGCACTCGTGCTGATGTGAGTCGTCTGCGTAAGGCTGGAGTGCAGGGATTTCTGGTGGGCGAAACATTCATGCGCGCGCCCGATCCGGGGGCGGCGCTGGCCGAATTGTTCGATCTTGAATGTTCTGGAGAAGGATCATGAAAGCACGCGTCAAGTGGCTGGATCACATGAGTTTCGTCGGCGAGTCTGAAAGCGGGCATTCGGTGGTGATGGATGGCTCGCCCGAATTCGGCGGCCGTAATCTGGGTGTTCGGCCGATGGAGATGTTGTTGCTCGGCATGGGGGGGTGCACTTCTTTTGATGTTGTTAGCATATTGCAGCGGGGACGCCAGAATTTGATCTCTTTGGAGACCCACCTCGAAGCCGAGCGCGCGAATGAGCATCCGAAAGTCTTCAAGCGCATCCATGTGCATTTCGTGGTCAAAGGACGCGACCTCAGCGAGCAGCGCGTTGCCAAGGCGATCGAGCTGTCTGCGGGAAAATACTGTTCGGCTTCCATCATGCTGGGCGCGATTGCCGAGATAACCCACGATTATGAGATCATTGAGATTGCTTGATCGCTTCAGAGCATAGCGGAGAAATGGACTTTGCCTACAAGATCACGTGCGCGCAAAATCAAGCTTCATGGCTTTAACAACCTGACCAAGAGTCTGAGCTTCAATATCTATGATATCTGCTACGCGCAGACCGAAGAGCACCGTGCCGAGTATATCGAATATATCGACGAGGTTTATAACGCCAAGCGACTCAGTCAGATCTTGCGTGAGGTGGCGGAGCTGATCGGAGCGAATGTGCTGGCCGTTTCCCATCAGGACTATGATCCTCAGGGGGCCAGCGTTGTCATGCTGATTTCAGAAGAGCCTGTCGTCTCGGAGAAGATCGGCGAGAATGGCCGGGTTAGCGAGTCACCTGGCCCTTTGCCGGAAACAGTGCTGGCTCATCTTGATAAGAGTCACATCACTGTGCACACCTATCCGGAAAGTCACCCGGAAGGCGGAATAAGCACCTTCCGCGCTGATATAGACGTTTCTACCTGTGGAAGAATATCTCCGCTGCGGGCATTGAACTTTTTGATTCACAGCTTTGACTCGGATATCGTCACTATCGATTATCGAGTGCGCGGTTTTACCCGTGACATACGTGGCAAGAAGCATTTCATCGACCACAAGATCAATTCGATCCAGAATTTCATTGACAGGCCAACCCGCGAGCGGTACGAAATGATCGATGTCAATGTCTATGCCGAAAAGGTTTTTCATACCAAAATGCGGCTCAATGAATTCGATATCGATAATTATTTATTCGGCGCCGGACGCGAGGCGTATAGCGATGCACAGTTGCAGCGTATTGAGGGGCGTTTGCGGCGCGAGATGACAGAGATTTTCTATGGCAGGAATGTGCCTAGGGTGCGCTGAGTCCGTTCATGGAATACCCACGAAAATCACAAGTCTATCAGCCTTGCGGGTGAGCATGATCATCTACTGAGAGGAAATCTTCAGGTTGAGGGTGTAGCGGCGATTGAGCGCGCCCCGAAAAAATCGTTCAGGCGTAGAGCGAGATGTTCATTCGATGCGTTTTGCGTGGGCCGGATGTGGGCATAGACGACGAGGTTGAATAGCACCTGTTCTATGTAGCGGCGTGTTTCTCCATAGGGCAGGGTCGCTATCCAGCGAGCACTGTCGGCTCGCAAAACCGGCTTGGACAGCCATTGGCTGACGGTTCCGGGCCCGGCATTGTAGGCAGCCAGCGCCGCTACAGTATCCCCCGAAAACCGGTTCAGCAAATAGGCAAGGTAGGTGCTGCCCGCCCGGATATTGGTTCCCGGATGCCCCAGCTTTGCGGGTATGCACCAGCGTTGATTCCGGCCCGTCTTTTGCCCGATCCAGCAGGCGGTCGCAGGCATGAGTTGCATCAAGCCACAGGCGCCCGCAGAGGAGCAGACTGTGGACCGGAATGTGCTCTCCTGACGCATGAGGGCCAGAATGAGGTCGGGAGAGATTCCGTTCTCGGTTGCGGCCAGTTTCACGGCCATCCAGTGTGCTCTCGGGAATGTCAAAGTCGAAGCTCCCCGGCCGGGGGAACGTACGGCAGCCGCGTAAGCACCATAGGCCCAATTTTGTTTCGCGGCCAAGAAAGCGGCTGTCTGACGTTCCTTGGGTGAGAGGCGAGCGAGTAAGCTCCGCCAGACAGCGCCCGCCCAGGCGGGGTGATCCGCCTGATGAAGCGCCAGCGCGATTCGGGTGAAACGCTGTTTGGCGACGCGTTGCTCCAGCAGGGCGTTGATTTCTTTCGGTTGCGGGCCGCGGGCATAAGACCCATCGACGAGGTCGGCGGCAAGAAATCCATAATAACTGTAGTGCGTGGCTACCTGCCGGGCCAAGGCGCGGCCAGTGGTGTAATCCCCCTGTTGGAGTAATGCCCGGGCTTCCCAGTATTGCCACACGTCCTCGCGCCGTTGCGACGCTGGCATGAGGCGAATGGCTGCCAGCACCGCTTGCCAGTCTCCCGCTCGCAACGCCGCGCGGACGCTCCATGCGCGGCTGGAAGCGTTCTGGGCTCCCTTGGGTAGCGCGGTGAGCCATCGCCGAGCTTCCGGCAGCGCATCAATAGCTGCAAAAACCGCGATTGTGCGTTCGATGCGCTGCGTTTGCGCTGGGCGAATCCGATGCGTCATATGGGTCTTTATGGCCTTCCACAAGACATGCGCCTGTGCCGGGTGTTTGCGTCCAAGGTTTATCAACGCGGCGGTAATGGCGCGATCGGCATATCGGCCGTCTAGCCGCGAAGCAAAAGAGGGAATGCGAAGATCCTCGGGAGCGGTGTAGACTGCCAGCCAGCGTTGCGTGGACCTTTTCTGCTTATTTGGCAGTAGTGAGGTCAAATACCTCGAAAGAGAAAGGTTGCCCGCTTGCAGAGCCAATATGACTCGCTTTTCGATCAATTCAGAAGGCAGGCGGCCTTTGTTTTTGAGCAGATCGAAGGCGGGCTCGCAGATTTGTGGTTGACTGTAGCCGACCAGCCATAGGCGACGCGCAAGCTGCTCGGCCTGTTGGTGCCGACCTGTTGCTGCCAGCGCCTGGGCGCGTGCGCATGCGAGCAGGGCGCCGTTTTTCTTGACCGTGTCGAAGCGAAGAAATTCGCGCCACTGTTTGCGCCGTGCCAATTCCAACAACCAAGCGCGCCTAAGAGTGGCGGAGATGGGGAGAGTGGTTTCTTTGCGCAGGAATTGCTTGATTTCAAATGGCTTGGCTTTGCGAATGTCCGCTCGCAACTGGGCGTAGCGCAGGTAAGGCCAAAGCACATTGCCGCGCATCTGTTTCTCCAGACGGGAGAATCTCTTCATGTCTTTTTCTTGTAGGGCCGCAAGCGCCTGATTGAAGCGTTGGGGGTTGGTTGCAACGAAATCGGCCTGAGCGGCGGCGCCGCTACCTATGAAAAGGGCGCCGAAGAACACCGGCAAGAAAAAGGAAAGATATCGGAGAGCGATTTTCATGGTTCGGAGCAAAGCGAGCTGGTATGGCTTTTAAAACCATTCTGTATGCTTCGCAACAGGGCGTCAATTCATAACTGTGGGGCGAAGTATACAAGTCTGCTTGGCCAAGGGTATGTCTCATAGGCTATGTGGCCGATCTTCGCTTACTTACGGCATCATAACGCGCGTCACAGGGCTTTCTTGCTTGAAGCATGTGCGTTTCGCATCCACGAAAAATCATGACGTGATTTTGCGATATGATTTGCCGAAATCAGAATGTGACGGAAGATATGAAGTTCAGAGAATTTATTGTTGCTATCGTGGTCGCCTTATTGCTAGGAGGCGTTATCTACCTGTGGTTTGGCGGGAAAGCTATCGATGCCAAGGCCCCGAATGTCTCTATGACGCTGCTAGATGGAGAGAAAATCGATCTTGCCTCTTTGCGCGGGCATCCGGTATTGATCGATTTTTGGGCAACGAGTTGTCCGGGGTGCGTGGCGGAACTGCCGCATCTCAATGCACTATACAAGGAACTGAAAGGCCGTGGGTTTCGTTTGATCGGAGTGGCTATGTACTATGATCCCGAAGAGCAGGTGCGTGCTATGCAAAAGGCGCGCGGGATCGCCTATCCAATCGTTCTGGATACGGATGGGAAGATCGCCAAGGCGTTTGGTGACGTGCAGCTCACGCCGACGTATTTCCTGATCAGTCCTGGCGGGCGTGTCGTCTATCAAAAACTTGGTGCGCTTGACATGCAAAGCTTGATGGCCAAGCTAAAACCCATGCTTGAGACACCCTGACCCATGGCTCATGGGATCGATAACGGCTTCTATCCAGAAGAGTTCAGCAAATGCCTGCCGCGGCATGGTCATCGCATCCAGTGGGTGAAACATTCGGCCTGGAATGTCATTGCTGCCGCTTGAATTTTGACTCCGTTTGTGGCGACCGGACGATTATTTGACGAAAAACCCGCGCAAAAGAATCAAGTTGCGCGGGTTTTGTTTGAGATTTATTTTTTTGGCAGGGCCATGGGGGTTTTGAGTTTCAGTATGGTCAAGTGGCCGTCGGCATCCTTGATGGAGAGGCTTTTCAACCCATTGTCGTCTTCTTCGACAACCACTTCCACGGGATTTTGCACATTGTGCATGACGCGACTGCTATCCAGGTCTATGGTGATCAAATCATCTTTTGGATCGTAAGCAAGGCCACTGAGAGGTACCCACTCTCCTTCCACCTGATCACCAATATCCAGCCCGGCCACTTCCACTTCTGCAAGGAAAGTAGACATCACGCTGGAGAGGTGATTGAAATAGTGTTCCCAATCGGCTTTGTTGAGCGTTTGGCTAGACATGATTAAAACTCCAATTCTGATTGCATTTGTTGGTTAAGGTCTATCGCCAGCCGAGTATGCCTAGCGATGCCAATAATGTATGTGGGCGGTATGCTTATGTTTCAAGGTGAGTGCTATACAACCTGATTTTTTGCCCTCCCGAATGAATAAAAAGCAGGCCTCCACTCAGTCTGAGCATGGTTTTATGGAGTATCTCAACCACCGGTCATAGACATGAAGCGTAAAACTTTTTGAGGTTTTTCGCGAAATTCGTGCCGCTCGGGTTTGCGCGAAATGGCATCCAGGAGGGTGGCTTCCAAACCCTCATCATCGATCCCGTTGCGTAATAACGGACGAAGTTCGATGCGGTCTTCCTGCCCGAGGCAGAGATAAAGCGTGCCGTCGACGGCAAGGCGGACGCGGTTGCAGGTTTGGCAGAAATGCTGCGAGATCGGGGTGATGAATCCGATGCGTAGTTCGGTGCCAGCCACTTGCACATAACGGGCGGGGCCGCCGCCCGGCATCATCCCCTCAATCAATTTATAGCGTTTGGCCAAACGCTCGCGCACGGTTTGAAGGTTGAGGTAGCGGTCAGTGGCGGCCCGGCCACTTGCGCCCATGGGCATGATTTCTATGAAGCGCAGAGTAAAGTCGTGTTCGATGCAAAATTCGACCATGTCCTCTATTTCGTCGTCGTTGACGCCCCGCATGACCACCATGTTCAGTTTGATCGGCATAAAGCCGGTGGATTTTGCGGCCATGAGGCCAGCGATCACTTTCTCCAGCTTACCGCCGGTAAGATGTTTGAAACGATCGGCATGCAGAGTGTCCAAGCTGACATTAATACGTTTGATGCCCGCGTGATGCAGCAGCTTGGCTTGTTTTTCGAGGCGGGTGGCGTTGGTGGACAGTGATAAGTCATCGATGCCAGGAAGGCGCGCGAGCCTGCCTGCGAGAAGGTGGATATCGCGTCGAACGAGCGGCTCGCCGCCGGTGAGCCGCACCCGGCTAACTCCTAGCCTCGCGAATGCGGCGATAACTCGCTCTATTTCGTCGAAACGCAACCACTCCTCAGGCTCATGAAAATCCTTGAAGCCCTTGGGCATGCAGTATTCACACCGCAGGTCGCAGCGGTCGGTTACGGACAGTCGCACATATTCGATGCGACGCCCAAAAGGATCCAGCAATTCACTCATAAGCCAAGTATACGCCAGGATACGACCCGTTGTGAGATCAACGATTACGATTGATTCACGGTCAATGAATAAGAAGTTGATCCCCTAAAAAGGCGTCTAGCCATGGTGAAAATGACCTTCAGGCGCTTTTGGGTGGGGAGGTGGATCGGCCTCGAGGGATTTGATGATATGACGAAGATCTGACAGCAGTATTTCGGCCATGTCGCGGGAGAAACCCTCGCGTACGACGATTCGCAGCACGGCGATATTTTCGGCGTTGGCCGGCAATGTATAGGCCGGCACTTGCCAGCCGCGCATGCGCAGTCGGGCCGAGACGTCGAATACGGAATAGCGCGTGGCGTCCTTGAGACGGAAGGCGAACACCGGAATGGTCGAGCCGTCGCTCAAAAGCTCGAAGGGTCCCAAGGCGGCGATTTTGGCGGACAATTCGGTGGCGATCTCGCGCAAGGTCGTCATGATTCGAGTATAGCCTTCGCGTCCCAGGCGCAGGAAATTGTAGTACTGGCCAACGATCTGGTTGCCAGGGCGGGAAAAATTCAGGGTGAAGGTAGGCATATCACCGCCTAGATAATTAACGCGGAACACGAGTTCCTCGGGCAGATGTTCTTTACCACGCCATATCGCCCAGCCAACGCCCGGATAGACCAGGCCGTACTTGTGCCCCGAGACATTGATGGAGACCACGTTCGGAAGGCGGAAATCCCAGCGTAAGTCGGGGTGAATGAAAGGCGCGACGAAACCGCCGCTGGCGGCGTCGATATGCAGCGGGACGGCAAGATCGTGGGCGGCGTTGTGCGCAACCACGGCGTCGTGTATCGCCTCGACGGGCTCGAATTCCCCAGTGAAGGTGGTGCCGAGGATGGCGACTACGCCGATAGTGTTTTCGTCGATACGCCCTGTGACTTCCTCGGGGGTGATGACATGGCAGTCTTCCTGCATCGGGATGTAGCGCGGCTCGACCTCCCAGTAACGGCAGAATTTCTCCCACACCACCTGCACGTCGGCGCCGAGGACAAGGTTGGGTTTGTCTACTGGCTTTTTTGCGGCTTGGCGGCGCGCTCGCCAGCGCCACTTGAGCGCCATGCCGGCCAACATCACCGCCTCGCTGGAACCGATCGCAGACACGCCTACAGGTTCCTCGCGCTCCTCGGCGTGGAACAGGCGTGCGATCATGTTGACGCAGCGGGTTTCTATCTCGGCGGTTTGCGGATACTCGTCCTTGTCGATCATGTTCTTGTCGAAGGTCTCAGCCATCAGTTTTTCAGCTTCGGGCTCCATCCATGTTGTAACGAATGTGGCGAGGTTGAGGCGGGCGTTTCCGTCGAGCATGAGTTCGTCGTGGATGAGCTGATAGGCCGTGCGGGGCAACACCCCTTTTGGGGGCAAACTGTATTTGGGCACCGGCTCGGACATGGTGCGGGAACCAAAGGTGGGCGCGAGTTCGCTGTCAGGGCGGAGTTTTTTGACCATGGTATTTCTCCTTCGTTTAGAAGAGCTCTGGGGTTGAAGTGCCATGTGTGGATGGGCTAGTCGCGCGATGTGGAGGGCGAATCATCCCGCCGGCGACGCAAAGTGGAGCGGTCCAGTCGTTTGCGTAGTTCGTTAAGCTGATCGAGTTGCATTTCCTGAATCTGGGTCATGCTTTCCCACTGGGTATCGAGCAGGTGATTCATTTTTTCATGCAGTAGCTGGATTTCGAGCTCGGCTTTGAGGTTGACCTGGTAGTCGTGTTCGGAACGCCGCCGGTCGCGTGCTTCCTTGCGGTTTTGACTCATCATGATGATGGGCGCCTGAATCGCCGCAAGACAGGACAAAAGCAGATTGAGCAAAATATAGGGATAAGGATCGAAGGGATGTTTGACCAGCAGGAATGAATTGGTCGCAATCCACGATGCCAGAAACAAAAAGAAGATGATGATGAATGTCCAGCTTCCACCAAATTCAGCAATCTTGTCGGCTATGCGTTCGCCTAAGGTCCATTGGGTATCAAGTTCTTCGTCTATGTTCTCAGAAACCAGCTCGTGATGCTTGAGGCTGTCGAGCACTTCCTGTTCGAGATCCGAAAGTTTGCCTTTTTCGCGCTCCAGTAATTCCTGAATATGTTGTTGCCGGTATTTCTCCAGGCAGTTGTCGCAGATCAGACTATCATCGTCCCAGGCCGGATAGTCTTTGCGAATGAGTTCGGCCACGGGTTCGCGCACCTGTTCCCCCGATGTCAGGTCTTCTTCATCGAAGATCTTGCCGCAGATGACGCAGGGGCAGCGGCGGCCGTGCACATCTTTACTTCCTGGCATTATGATCAGCTATTTTGCTTGCCGGCATGCGTTTTGGATGAGTGTTGGCATTTTCCCGCAATGCGTATTACATCTTCGCCTTTCAGGTTTTCACGCGCTTCAAGCTCGGCGCTGAGTTTTTCCAGTGTCTCGCGGCAGCGGTTGAGAATTTCGCGCGCGCGTTCATGACCTTCTTCGACGAGCGCCTTTATTTCTTCATCGATAGCCTGAGCGGTGGCTTGACTGTAATTCCGATCTTCGACGGTCTGCGCAGAGCTAAGATATTGCAGGCGTTGTTCACGTCCCCAAACCACAGGCCCGAGTTTTTCATCCATGCCAAGACGAGCAACCATGTTGCGCGCTAACTCTGTGGCTTTTTCCAGATCGTTGGCGGCGCCTGATGAAATACTGCCGAGGATCACTTCTTCAGCGGCCCGACCTCCAAGCAGAATGGCGATCTGGTCTTTGATCTCTTCGGTGGTGGACAGGTATTTTTCCGAGACTGGCAACTGTAAGGTGAATCCCAGCGCGCCGATGGTGCGTGGAATGATGGTGACTTGATGCACGGGTTCGCCGGTGGGTACCGCCAGCGCGACCACGGTGTGCCCGGACTCATGCACTGCAACACGATGCTTTTCATCGGCTGTGAGCACCTTTTGCTTGGCTTCTGGGCCGGCGATGATGCGATCGATGGCTGCCTCGAAATCGGCCATGGTCACTTGATCACGATTGGCTCGCAGAGCCTGAATGGCCGCCTCGTTGCAGACATTTTCAAGGTCGGCGCCAACGAATCCCGGTGTACGCTGGGCGATGATGTGAAGGTTCACGTCGGTGGCGAGCTTCATTTTGCCGGCATAGAGTTTGAGTATGGCTTCGCGGGTGGCAAGATCCGGCTTGTCCACCAGAATGCGGCGATCGAAACGGCCGGCCCGGAGCAGTGCTTGATCGAGGATTTCCGGACGGTTGGTGGCCGCCATGACGACGACGCCCGTGGATGGATCGAAGCCATCCATTTCGGTGAGGAGCTGGTTCAGGGTTTGCTCTCTCTCGTCATGCCCGCCCGTTGCGGGTGCGGCGCCGCGTGCGGCGCCGATAGCGTCGATTTCGTCGATGAAAATAATACACGGAGCCTGTTTGCGCGCCTCCTCGAAGAGTTCGCGCACCCGCGCCGCGCCCACACCCACGAACATCTCAATGAATTCCGAACCGCTGATCTTGAAAAAAGGCACGCCCGCCTCGCCGGCGACGGCGCGGGCAAGGAGGGTCTTGCCGGTGCCGGGTGGACCGACGAGCAACACGCCCTTGGGCGAACGGGCGCCGAGTTCCTGGATGCGCTTCGGATCTTTGAGAAAATCGACTGTTTCCCGTAATTCCTGCTTTACATCTTGATAGCCGGCGACGTCTTCAAAGGTTGTTTTGGGTCCTTGTTCGGGATGGACATGCACATGATTGCCGATATTGAGAAAGCCTTTTCCCAGCCCTCCACTCATGCGTTGAGAGAACCATGCCCAGAACAGGAACAAAAGGCCGAACGGGAGTATCCAGTTGAAGAAGAACTGCGCCAACCAGTCGTTGCCCTTGGGCTTTACGCTGTAGTCAACATGATGGCTGACCAGCAAATCAGCCAATTGTTGATTCCATAAGGGCACCGTAACGAAATGCACCGGTTGCCCTGTTTTCGGGTTGTTGATCTTGAGCGTCCCGTAAATGGATTGATTGGATATGACGGCTTTTTCAACCTGGTCTTTTTCTACGTATTGAAGGAACTTGCTGTAGGGGATTGGCTCCACTTGCTGTGCTTGTTTGGCGGGCCAGAGAAAAAAGGAAAGGTAGATGAATAGCAGAAAAAGAATCAGGGTAAACCAGGGATTTTGCCAAAATTGTTGCTTCGTGGTCTTGTTGATTTCTATTTTCGGCTTCTTTGGACCGAGACCGGTCTGGTGAATTTTCCCTGCCATTGCTTTTCCTCGATTCTGTTTCAAGTCGTTGAAGTCGAGAGGCTTTTATCTCGAGTGTGGATTCTAGCCATGGTTGTCAACAGCCTGGCAAGGTGTTTCTCAAGGCCAGGTCTACTGGAGTGTTCCGAGCAAACTACTGCCGTTAGGGAGATTGTTGCAATTCATCCGCTCTTCGGCAAGCACAGAGGTTACGGGCGAGTCCTTGATCAGCGCATGTGGGTCTGCGTCCAGCTTACGATCTGGGCCGCTCCCATGGCACCTGCCTGGCGCGCCAGCTCCTGGCCATGCAGAAACAAGGCCAGCGTGGGGATGCTGCGGATGCCGTATTGAGCGCCCAGCATTTGTTCGGCTTCAGTATCCACTTTCGCGAGGCGGACATGGGGCTCGAGTTGCCGCGCGGCCTGCTCGAAATGAGGCGCCATCATCTTGCAGGGACCGCACCAAGGCGCCCAGAAGTCGATCAACACCGGAATGTCGTTGCGGGTGACATGCTTTGCGAAGTTGGCGGTGGTCAGGGAGACAGGGTGGCCGGTGAACAGGGGCTGATGGCATTTGCCGCATTTCGGGCCGGCATCGAGGCGGTCGGCGGGGATGCGATTGACGGCGTCGCAGTGTGGACAAACGATATGGAGAGTGTCGCTCATGATAGCATCCAGAGGTTGTTTGCAAGATAAAGAATGTTTCTGTTTGGAAAATCTTGAATTTCAATGCCATAGACCGCTGAGATGCCAGCGGGGGCGTCGCGCGGACGTTGATTCTTTGAAATGGATGTTTTCGGTCTCAGCCGGAAGCAAATGATATTCCTTGGAAAGCTTGGGTTCAAGAGCGCGCAGGCGGGCAATGCGTTCTTCGGTGGGAGGGTGGGTACGCAGCAGTGAGGGCACTTCCACTCGCCGCCCCGGTAGCAACAATTGCTCTAACCAGCCACCCTCTTGGTTTTCCAGTTTCTTCAAAGCACTTATCAGGCCCTCGGGATCGTGGGTGAGCATGGCCGCATTGAGGTCAGCATTGTATTCGCGGGTACGCGCCAAAGACAATTGGACCAGCACGCTCAAGGTGGGAGAAAAGATGAGCAAGGCGATGGCGCCCCAATTGATATGCACGTGAGAGGTCATGATCAGCGGCAGGTTGACAAACAAAAGAAATTGCCCGATGAGGGAAAAAATGCTGGTGGCGCGGCTGAACATGTCGGCGAGAGCCATTACCCGCAGGTCATTGCTGCGGATATGGCTGATCTCATGCGCAAGCACGCCAGCCAGCTCACGCAGAGTCAAGGTGCGCAACAAGCCGTCTGTAACCGCAATCGCAGCATGTTTTGGATTGCCCACCGAAAAAGCATTGAGCATTTGGGAGGGTACGTAATAGAGATCTGGTGCGCTCGCCAGCCCGGCTCGCTCGGCAAGTGCTTCCACAAGGCGCCAAACCGGCAAGGCTTCGCTTCGTTCGAGCGGCCGGGCACCGTAGAGTCTAAGTATGGTTTTGGGAGAAAACGCGGGGCTAAAGGCGATACCCACCGCAAACATAACCGCCAGTACAAGCAGCGTATCGCTCCCCCATAGCAGGTAGCCCACAAAATAGGCAAAAGCGGCCATGATAAGCATGAGGAATGCCGATTGCAGGCGATTGTGCCAAATGTGGCTTTTCCAGTGGTATTCGTCCACGGCGCTCATGTTGCGCTTTTCATCTCTTGATACGCCGCAGGCGATCGAGCTCGTCGAGTAAATCGAGCGCCAGCGCGACGCCGGCCACATTTATGCCCAAATCGTTTTGCAATCGATACGCGCAGCGGGCACGGTGAATGCTGGCGCCGGAAAACCGCCAGGAAGACAGGCTCCGCCCTTGCGGTTCGAGGATGCCGTAATCGACCAGCTCGATGATTTGCTCGGCGCTCATGCGGCTCAGGCGGCACAATTGACCGAGGGTGAATCCACCCTGGTCGTCTATGAGTTCTCCTTGCAGCACAATCTGCATCATTTTTGCCATGCTGTTTATACCCCCAGTTGGGCTCGAGGATTGAAATCGAGCGCTTTTTTGCATGCTTCATAGGCCTGACGGGCGGCTGGAGTGTCCGCTTTCGGAAGAGCAATTTGCAGGACTACATAGAAATCTCCGGGTTCTTTGGATGGAATGCCGCGTCCCTTGAGCCGAAGTTTACGGCCCGCCGATGAATTGGGTGGGATTTTCAGATCAACCGTTCCCGAAGGCGTGGGCACTTTCACCACGGCCCCCAGGGCTGCCTCCCACGGCGAGACCGGCAGATCGAGATAGACATCCTTGCCTTCCACTTTGTAGAAGGGGTGAGGTTTGAACTCGATTTCCAGATAAAGATCGCCTGCTGGCCCACCGCCGATGCCTGCGCCGCCTTGTCCGGCAAGCCTGATTTGCTGTCCCTGCCGGATCCCTTTGGGAATGCGTACGTTCAGGCTGCGTTCCTTGAGATGCGGGCGGCCATCGGGGCCGAGTTCCGTATGCTTGAGAGTAATGGTTCGGGTTGCGCCCTTGTAGGCGTCTTCTATATCAATCAGTATCCTGGCGTGTGTGTCCTCGCCGCGGGCGTGGAAACCCCGCCCAGCCCTGCCTTGCCGAGCGCCACCGAATCCGCCACGGCCGAACAGACTTTCGAAAAAATCGCTGAACCCGGCGGCATCCGCACCGGTAAATCCGCCTCCATGGAATTCAAAGCCCTGATCCCAATCCGGCGGCGGCCTGAAGTCCTGCCCAGCCTTCCAGTTGGCGCCGAGCTGATCGTAGGCCGCGCGCTTTTCCGGGTCTTTGAGTACTTCATAGGCTTCCCCGACTTCTTTGAAACGGGCCTCGGCGTTGGGCTCTTTGCTCACGTCCGGATGATATTTGCGCGCTAACTTGCGGTAAGCACGCTTAATCTCGTCCTGAGTTGCGTCCTTGCTTACGCCCAATATCTGGTAATAGTCCTTGAATTCCATTGGTTATCGATCCTGCGTCAAGCGAGTCAAAGAGTTTTAACGAATTCCGTTCCCTTGCACTTGGGACACGGCGGGATGCGCGCCGTTTTATCGAAATGCAGTTTTTCCCCGCATTGTTTACACACCAGCGTCCCTGCGGAAGTGATCTCGCCGGTATGGTAGGTCAATGGGTCGCGCATTTTTTTGCTCATCCCCAAAAGCGCCTTGCCCGCGAGTTCCAAGGCCGTGGCCAGAGAGGCCAAGGCGCCAGCTTTTGTAGGGTCGGCGGCTGTTTTCTGCAGAAGGTCTTCACCTTTTTCCTCGGCGGCTTGCACCATCTCACGCAAGTCGCGTTCCAGGAAACGGCGCAATTGTTCGCCACGCTCGAGGCTCATCTGTTTGGCGTTGACGAGTTCCTCCTTGGCTTTGTCCAAAGCCTGGAGCATGGTCTCAAATCCGCGCTCCGTACCTTTTTCATACAAAGCGTTGAACCGCTCGGCCAGCTCATCGTACTGACGGAGCCATTCATCGTCGGATGAAGTGGAAGGCGTGCTCTGTTTTATGTCATTGTCTGCCATGGTAATACACCTCTTTCGGTATCGTAAAATTCATCAGGCTGACGTAGCCAGCCCCCCGCCGTTAGCGCTTGGCGGGGAACAGCTGTTTCTGTTCACGGGGCGTAAAGCCTGCTTGTTTGAAATGCGCATTCATGAAATCACGCGCCTGTGCAAGCAGGGATTCGGCGTGTCGGTGTTCGAGATCAAGGATCTCGGCGACGGCTTCTGCCTCAAAATCTTCCCATTCGGCCAGTATCAGTACGCGTCTCCACAGAGCAGGAAGTTGAGCTATCCGCTCAATTGCGAAACTACGCTGATCAGACTCTGTTTGCGATTCCGGCGGTTCGATTTCTTCATCGGGTACGATGTCTTCAAGATGAATAACCTCGTCTGGTTGATAGAATTCATACAGTTCTTCTTCAACCATTTCCTCTGATGTGTCTTCCGCGTCTTTGAGAGGGCGATGTTCAAGATGCAACGCGTTTTTTTCATTATGAGTTATTTCCACTTCCCTATCGATTGCACGGAAGGCTTCGCGCAGCAGGTGGACAAGCGTCTTATCCTCCGGCGTGCCCGGTTTCCAGTCTTTGTATACACGAGCTACGGCCTCATCGACGATGTCGTTCACTCCGGGCGTATCCAGGGGCAAGTCACCGCCGGCGCGCAGAAACTCGATATCTCTGCGAACGATGCGACGAAGGCGAGGCAACAACGCCTGGATGCCGCCATGAAAGTCATCAGCGGCAGGTTCGGCCCGTTCGGCGGCCATTAATTTCAATTCGCGCAGGCGCTCGCGCCTGGCTTTGCGTCGATACTCGGCTGTATGACGGAGAAAATCATTATGTTTTTGGACTTCTTTCAGCAGCTTATTTTCTGCGTCTTCTACAGCAGATCTGAGATCGGCATTGCTCGCTTGCGCAACCAGCATTTTTTTGTGCGGAACGGGAAGCCGAAGGCTGATGCTGTACTTTGAATCGCCTTTGGAATGTTTTTTTACGCGCACGCGAAGATCACCTGCCCCTCTTGGCAAGAGGGGGGTCAGGTGTTTGTGAACCCAGGGTTCAATAAGGAGTGCGCGAATATCTTTTTCGGCTCCATCCACGAAGCCTTCATAAGTTTCCAGAATCCTCATATTTTTGGCCTTTCTCGTCAGTGTTGGTTTCCAGGATATAGCGGGTGCCGCAATAGGGGCATACAGCCTCCGGGTGTGATTTGTCCAGAGGCAGATAAACTCTCGGATGGGCGTTCCACAGACATTCTTCCGGCAAAGGGCAGCTTATCGGAAGATCGGATGCCCTCACGCGATGAATCCTTTCTGCGGCGGCGGGAGCACAGGCTTCGCCGCCAGGAGCGCTGATAAAAGTATTCCTTTCGGTCGCGTTCATCTTTATTTCACCTTGATTGCGAAGTGGCGGCGACGGGCCTGAGGCGCTTTGGGAATCTCGATGCGCAACACGCCATCGCGATAATGAGCGGAGGCTTTATCGGCCTCTACTGCCGTGGGTAAGGGCAAAACGCGCTCGAAGCTGCCATACGCGCATTCACTGAGAACATAACGGCCCTTCTTGCGCTCCTGTTCGTATTTTTTCTCGCCGCGAACGATCAGGTGGTCATTGGCGATTTCCAGGTCGAAGTCCGAGCGACTCATTCCCGGCGCCTCCAGGCGTACGACTATCTTGTCATCGTCTTCGCTTATTTCGGCAGCGAGGATACCCCAGCCTGCGCTGGGATTGACGGCTTGATCTCCGTTTGCAAGGGGTTTGGGCGTGAAATGGGTAATGGCGGTTGCGGCCTTTCGGGCAAGCCGCGCCCAGTCCGCGCTGAGATTTTTCCAGGTTTTGTTCAATTCTTCGCCAAGGTGCAGTAAGTCGGCCATGTCATCCTTCCTCTTGAGTCATGTTCCCATCGAACCAATCATCCATGGGATATGTGGGGCTAGCGTGGTTGCAATTCAAGATTGTGCCTTGTCGGAATCTTTCGGTTCATCTTTTTTCCGGGCGGCGTGGCGCTGATTCCTTCTTTGTTCCAGACGGGCGATGCGGCGCGCGTATTCATAGCGCTCCCGCAGCAACCAATACACCGCGCCCAGTGCCAGCGCGGCAAACCCCAAAGCAGCCAGCTCGCCTGCATTCACCTTTTCAAGGTCGAGAATGATGAACTTCCGCGCTAGCGCCAGCAGCGCGACCAGGATCACTGTCCTAACCTTTACGATGTGCTCCTGCCGTTCGATGACGCGCAGGATGGTGTGGTTGAACTCCAGAGCGATCAGCACGATGAGAATCATGCCGAAAACAGTCTGAAATACTTTCGCATCCAAGGGGTTGAGATTGCCATGGATGGCCATGAACCAAACCTGAAGGGCGAGTTCCCACAAGGCGATGGCGATGATGATCGCAATCAAAGTGGTAAGAATGAAGGCCACGAGTTGCTCGAAGCGCTCGTAAAAGGTCATCACGCCCCAAAAACGGCGGAATTCGTTCTCGGGCCTGCATTTTCTATTCTCGATTTCCGGTTCCATAACGATAATCCCAAGCGCTGGTTCAGAGTGCGGCCCAACTACTCCCAACTCGGGGGGGGTCAAACACAAGCGGCTGTTGAAGGTATCAATGCGAAAAGGGTATGCGAGGGATTTCTCCCGCATACCCCAGACAATAATAACGGAAGGTTTTTAGGCCGCCTTGACTTCGATCTTGCGCGGCTGGACTTCCGCCCGCTTCGGCAGGCGCAGTGTGAGCTCGCCGTTTTTCAGTTCGGCACTGATCTGGTCTAAATCAAGCTCCTTGCTGAGGGTAAAACTGCGACGATAGTGGGTGGTGTTGATGTCGGCATAGATGGGTTCCATGCCTTCGGGCATATCGATCGCTGCTTCCCCGCTGATGGTTAGCGTGTCGTTGTCCACCTGGACATCAAGGCGCTCACGCGACACGCCGGGAAGATCGGCTTTCAGAGTGATGCCCGTCGCATCCTCGTAGATGTCCACATCAGGACGGATGAACGTTTCACTGCCGCTTTGCGCCTTGGCCTGTTCTGTTTTCGTCTGCTGTACTGCTTTGTTCTCACTCATGATGCTTTCTCCTTTCAGGCTGATTTTATAGGGGATATCCGCTTATGCCTTGACTTCGATTTTGCGTGACTGCAACTCTTCCTTGCGCTGGATGGTGATATGCAGCACACCGTCCTTGTAGCTCGCGTTGACCTTGTCGGGATCGATGTCCTCCGGCAGGGCGAGCACGCGCTTGAATTGGCCGCTGAAACGCTCGCTGCGGTAGATTTGCACCCCTTCTGGCGGTTCCGAAACGCGTTCGCCCGCGATAGTCAGCAGGTTCTGCTCCAGGGACACATCCAGTTTTTGCGGATCCATGCCCGCGGCGAAAACATACACATCGACCTGCTTGGGCGTGGAGCCGATGTTAAAGGGCGGATAACTGCCCGCTGCCATCGCGCGGATGCCGATCGGCAGCGTGCCGAACAGGGCATCCAGGTCGCGCTGTATGCGCCCGAATTGATCGAATAGATCGGTAGTGCTCAAAAAAGCCATCGTTATTCCTCCTTCTTGATTGGAATCGATTAGTCAAATGAACCGGTCAATTTGCAACATGAGGATAGGAAGAAGAATTTCAAGCTTTTTCATGGGCCATGGATTCAGCGCATGATGACGCGGCACGGTGAGTGGATTCATTCCAAATCCGGTCGGTTTCCAGACTGCCAGGCAGGGCGTCTCCAGCGATAGAGCAGCAGCGGGAACGCGATCATCAGCAGCAGGGTGACGAGCATGGCCGGGGCATAAACCTGTTCGGAAACGGCATTGCCGGGCGGAAAGAAGCCGATCAGCAGACAGGCGAATGTGGTGATAAAACCCGTGCCTCCGACCAGCCACAGACCCCAGGCGCGTCCCCCGGGAATACGGTAGGGGCGAGGGACATCAGGTTTGGTGTGACGCAGATAGATGGCGGCGGCGAACAGCATCAGGTACATGACGCTATAGAGAACCACGGCCATCGATGTCAGCATCAGAAAGACGGCGTTGACTGAGGGTATGATCAAAAACAGCAAAGATACACCGCTCATGGCCAGTGCTTGCAGAATAAGCAGATTACGCGGCACGCCGTAAGCGTTTGCTCGTTGCAGGATCGGAGGCAGATTGCCGGAACGGCCGGCCGCCCAAAGTCCCTTGATCGGTCCCACCACCCAGGTGCTGACCTGCCCGGCGGCGCCGAAAGCGACGAGTACAGCAAACAGCGGAAGCAGATAAGGGACGCCGAAGCGGGCGAACAGAGCACTCAGGGCTTGCACGCTACCCGATACCAGATCGAGTTCTTTCACAGGAATGACGGCGGCCACCGCCAGACCGCCGAGTAAGGTGATGGTGAATCCGAATGTCGCCGCCAAGAACACCGCAATCGGATAATTGCGCCGGACATTGCGCACTTCCGGCGCATGGGTGGCCGAAACCTCGATGCCGACGACCCCGAAGATGAAACTCAGAAACAGGAGTAGCGACTGTTGTGGATGCGCAAGCGGTAACCAGTTGTCGACTTGCAACGCCAGATTCAAATGAATTGGGTAGCCTTTGACGATATACAAAGCGGCCAGGCCGATGAGCACCGCGCTGGGCAGGAGCACGCCAGCGCTCAGGCAGATGCTCGAAATCATTCCGGAGATGCGGGTGCCGCGCATGTTGGCAAAGGTCGCCAGCCAGTAAACGACCAGAATCACGGTGACGATGAAATAGCGGTTTCCGGCCAGGTTCGGATCGATCGCCCAAGCCAGGCTGGCGGCTACATAAGAGAGGATGGAGGTGATGCCGAACACGCTCTGGATCCATTGCAGCCACACCGCGGTCAACCCCCAGCGGGTGCCGAAGGCTTCCTCGACCCAGTGGAACACGCCGTTCTTCGGCCAGGCGGTGGCCAGCTCCGCCGACACCAGCGCGATCGGAATGAGAAAAGCGAACACGGTGACGATGTTGAAGAACACCATCTGCATTCCGGTCGCCGCCATCATCGGCATGTTGCGCAGGGTCAGGAACAGCGCCGCCGTCATCAGGGTGAGCGTGACCACGCCCAGGCTTTTGCTCGGCGTAGATGATGTGGCGGCGCGATCGGCGGGCGGATGTAGAGAGTCGGACATCAGTGCAGGAAATTGTTTCTCAAAAGGTTTACGAATTCATCGGCGCAGCCGTTTAGAACCGCCTAGGCCCCGAAAGCGCGGTGTCGGCGAGGTGTTCCGGTTCGGCCTTGGGCGGAGCCGTAACAGCGCCTGGCGCTGGCTTCGAGCAGGGTGTCGACGATGATTTCGGATACAGTGGACATAAGGGTTCCTAGGCTGTCAGTAATCGGGTTCGGCAACGCGTGGAGCGGTATTGGCGCGGAAATTGTCCATGGGGCAACGGGGCCTGAAACTATGCGCGTCGGCCGCTTGCCACCAGCGCGCGTAGGCGGTTTCCTCGGGCGCGTCCAGCAGCACTTCTTCTGGCAGAAACTCCCAGATGTGATCCAGCGGCAGCGCTTGAGCCGCGCTGATGCGGCGCTGGACATGGTGAGGCCGCAGCTCGCGCGGATGCGACAGTCCGGCAGCGGCGACGATGTTCATCAGCGCCTCGAGAGTGGCGCATTGAAAGTTGGCCGCCCGTTGCGCTTGGATAGCCGGTTCGAGCCCGCGCATGCGCGCCGGATCCTGGGTGGTGATGCCGGTCGGACAGGTGCCGGTATGGCAGCGTTTGGCCTGGATGCAGCCGATGGAGAACATGAATGCGCGCGCGGCGTTGCCCCAGTCGGCGCCGATGGACAGGCATTCGGCCAGGCCCGCGCCGGAATACAGTTTGCCGCTGGCAGCGAGCCGCACTTGCCTGTGCAGGCCGGTACCCACCAGCGCGTTGCGCACCACGATCAGGCCGTCGCGCAGCGGCATGCCGACGCGGTTGGACAATTCCAGGGGCGCCGCGCCGGTGCCGCCCTCGGCGCCGTCGACGACGATGAAATCCAGGAATATGCCGGTTTCCAGCATGGCCTTAATGATCGCCATGACTTCGTGGGGATGACCCACGCAGAGTTTGATGCCAACCGGCTTGCCGCTGGACAGCTCGCGCATGCGGGCGGCGAACTCAATCAGTTCCACGGGCGTGGAGAAGGCCGAATGGGCGCGTGGCGAAAGGCAGTCCTGATGCGCGGGTACTTTGCGCACGCGGGCGATTTCCTCGGTGACCTTGGAGCCGGGCAGCAGCCCACCGTGCCCCGGCTTGGCGCCCTGACTGAGCTTGATTTCGGTCATGCGCACGCTTTCCTGCTGCGCCTGCTCCGCGAACAGCGCCGGATCGAAGCGGCCCTGGTCGTCGCGCGCGCCGAAATAGCCCGAGCCCAGTTCCCAAACCAGATCGCCGCCGTGCGCGAGATGATAGGGGCTGATACCGCCCTCGCCGGTGTCATGGTAGTAGCCGCCACGCTTCGCCCCGAGGTTCAGGGCTTCGATAGCGCGCGCCGAGAGTGCGCCGAAACTCATCGCCGAGACATTGAAAAGTGCCGCATCGTAAGGCTTATCGCAGTGTCCGCTGCCGACCCGTACTCGCGGGTTGTTGTCTATGTTTTCAGAAGCGGAGATGGAGTGCGTCAAAGAGAAAAAATCCGCCCCATAGGTGTCGAGATCGGTGCCGAAAGGATGCACGCTCGCTGCCTTATCGGCGCGTTCGTACACCAGCCGGCGAGCTTCGTAACTATAGGGTCTTCCTTCCTGATCGTCCTCAACCATGTAGGCACGGAAGAATGGCCGCAATTCCAGCGCCAGCCAGCGGAAACGCGCGGCTACAGGATAATTGGCGAGCAGGGCGGAACGGCGCTGCAGCGCATCGTGAACGCCGAGCGCCACGATCGCTAGCGCGAACGCGACCGCCAGCAGCCACCAAAGATTGACGACTACGACAAGCGCCAATGAGGCGATAGCAAGCATCAATCCAGCGATGGGAATCAGTGCGCGGATGACGCCGCTGGCGTTGAGATGGCTTTCTATGAGGGAGTTCCAGCGAGGCATTATTGTTTTTTCGCTTTGACCTGGCATGAAGCGCCTGGATTGCTTGGCCAAAAGGTTTGCTTGGGCGCAGTATGGCAGTTATCTGATTCTTTTGCCATGAGATGCTGATTCGTTTTGGTTGCCGGCAAGCGTTCGCAGTCCCATCGGGCGCTTGATTCGGGTATGCTTGCCCGCCATGAACGTACACAGAAATTCCGATACCCCGCTGTTGGAAAATACCTTGCCGCCCCAGCCAAAAACGGCGGCGCGTTGGTTTTTGCTGGCTTTCGATCGCATCGTGCGAACGTTATTCAAAATCGAGGAAAGCGGCTTGCCTCGGCGCCTGCCGCATCCCTGCCTGATCACTGTCAACCACCGCCGTGATGCAGATATTCCGGTGCTTGGCGTCTTTCTGGGGCGTGCCCGAGGTGGGCGCATCACGGGAACGCTGCCTCATTTCGTTGCTCGGGAAGATTTGTTCGACCGCGATTTCCTTTGGCATTACTGGCGTTCGCCCTGGCTGATAGGGCCGCGTTTGCTTTCTCCTTTGATTCCTTTGCCACGCATTCTCGAAATATTTAAGGCGCACCCCATTCACCGCATCCGCGAACAGAGCTTGGCGGTGGTGCTGCGCGATCTCCGCCGCGATTTCGGGGAGAAAACGCTGGGAGAAGTGTTGCATCCGCGCTGGGCGGCCCGCCTGCAAGCGGCAGGGGCGCCGAGCGAAAGCAATATCTCATGGCTGCTCAAACATCAGGCGCGGTTTGCTTCGCTGGTGGATGGCGAATGGGGGCATCGGCGCCTGAATCTAGATACCTTTCGTGCCTTCAAGCCGTTGGAACGGGCACGCATCGCTGCACACCTGGATGTTTTCGCCCGCGCCTTGGCGCAAGGTGAGGCCGTCATGATTGCGCCGGAGGGGGCAAACAGTCCCAGCGGTTTTTTTCAGCGCCCGCGCGCCGGCGGATGGCAGTTGGCGGCCACAGCAGGGCCGGATCTTTCCATAGTGCCGGTGGGCCTGGGCTACGATCCTTCCTATCCGGCGTGGCGTACCCGCGTATTTGTTCATGCTGGCACGCTGTTGCGTCGCGGCGATTATGCGCAGCGGCGCGCATTCGATGATGCGGTGGCAAGAGGCATCCTGAGGGCGACCACCTTGACGGCCAGCCATTTCATGGCACATTGGATCTTGCGAGCGCGCCCCGGCGCGCGCATGGAGCAGGAGAACTATGTCGCTTTGCAGCAGGCATTGAGCAGTCGCTTGCAAGCGGCGGGTTTGCGCGTGGCGGATGACGCTGATGCCGCAGGCGATTTTGAGCGCCGGATGCGCTGGTTCGAGCAAGCGGGCTTACTGACCGCCTCTGCACACGGTTGGCGGCGCAGCGCTCTGCCTGAGCCGCCGCCTGGCTGGATGCCGCGTGCCGCGTTGGCGGTTTATCTTCGCAATGAAATGGCTTCAGCGGCGGCGCTGGCTGATGGCGTACTCGAGGCGTTCGATTTTCCAGCGCCGCCTTATGTGCCGCAGAGCGCTTTTTAGGGCAAGTCAACCACGCTGAATTCAGGAGAGGCTCAACCGATATTCGCACGACGCGGAACATCGCCCTCCATGCCTTCGTCATTGTCTGAAGCCATAAGGCGGCCCGCCGCGGACAGCACACATTGAATCGTGGCCGAGGCCGTGTCATTGCTGAATGCGGCTGCCGTGGCATGGGCTCCATTGAGCTGCGTGCGCACGATCGCCAACGCTTGTGCGTCTGTTCCTCGAGTCAGCGCCTGCTGATCGAAATACTCGATTTTCAGGTGTTGGCGTTTTCGGCGGGTAATCGCGTCCACTAGGGCTTCGACCAGACCGCGCCCGTAACCTTGCCAAGATGAATCTTTATCATCGCCTTCGAGCTGGAATCTGACCTCAACCCGTTGGCCAATGCGGCTGATGGCATAGCCGGCCAAGCGCCAACTTTCCGGCATGACACAAAAATGCGCCTGAAAATTTGCATAGATGCGTTGTGACGGTACTTCTTCGCCGCTGGCTTCGGACTCGGCCTGAACGATGCGGCTGAGTTCTCGCGCCAGCCATGCCGGGGCATCGATACCGTAATCTCGTTCAAGCACATGTGCCACGCCGCCCTTGCCCGACTGGCTGTTGATCCGCACCACCTCCTCGTATCGGCGGCCGATGTCAGCCGGATCGATGGGCAGGTAAGGAACCTGCCAGCCGTTTTCCGGCTGGGACCGGTAATGGCGCATTCCTTTGCGGATGGCATCTTGGTGACTGCCGGAGAAAGCGGTGTAGACCCACTTTCCTACCCAGGGATGACGAGGGTGTACGGGCATGCCGGTGCAGCGTCGGTAGCAGCTCAGTATCCGCTGCGGATCGGAGAAATCAAGGCGCGGATCGATGCCTTGCGAATAGAGGTTCATCGCCAGGGTAATGATATCCATGTTGCCGGTGCGTTCTCCGTTGCCGAATAGAGTGCCTTCCACGCGGTCGGCGCCGGCCAGAATAGCCAGCTCGGAGGCGGCCACGGCCGAACCCCGGTCATTATGGGTGTGAACGCTGATGCAAACGTACTCGCGGTCAGGGAGGTTGTCGCAGAACCATTCGACCTGATCGGCGAATACATTGGGGGTGGACGACTCCACCGTGGCAGGAAGGTTGATGATGACGGACTGACCCTCGCGCGGTTGCCAAATGGCATTGACCGCATTACAGACATCGAGCGCGAAGTCGGGTTCGGTCTGGGAAAAGCTTTCCGGCGAGTATTCGAACGTCCACTCGGTGGCTGGAAATTGCTCGGCGTATTTCTTCACCCAGCGCGCGCCTCGGCGGGCGATGTCCATGACGCCTGCGCGATCGAGGCGAAACACCTGTTCCCGCTGGACTGGATTGGTGGAGTTGTAGACATGCACAATGGCTTTGTTAACGCCGCGCAGGGCCTCGAATGTGCGGGCGATGAGGTCTTCGCGCGCCTGGGTCAACACCTGGATGCTGACATCTTCCGGAATGCGTTGTTCTTCGATGATGCGGCGGACGAAGTCGAAGTCTGGCTGCGATGCCGCGGGAAAACCGACTTCGATTTCTTTGCAGCCGATCGCGATGAGCAGGTCGAAAAACTCAAGTTTCTGCTCCACATTCATAGGCCGGGACAGCGCCTGATTGCCATCGCGCAGATCCACGCTGGCCCAGCGCGGTGCCTGGGTGATGCGTTTGTCCGGCCAGCGGCGGTCTGGCTTGGAGATCGGCTCGAATGGACGGTATTTGCGATGATCGAAGCGATTCATGGCGAGTTTCTCTCTTGAGTTGAAAATCGACTGGATGAACTATTCGGGCTGAGCGGAGGCTTTTCGTAAAGCCTCCTTGTTGGAATCAGCGCCGAAAAGTAAGCCATCAGGTTTGAGAAAGAGTATAAAAGCCCAGAGATGACAGTTTGTTGCGAATTTTTCTTAAAACACGATAAAATTGAAATAATATGCTACAGATAATTCATTTTGAGCAAACTAATTTCTTTACTTGAAAATGAAAGGCCAGATACACGTTCTGGATCGCATGGATCGGCGCATTCTTGAAGCATTGCAAGCGGACGCGGGTTTGAGCAATCAGGCGCTGGCCGAACGGGTGGGTTTGTCACCATCGCCCTGTCTGCGGCGAGTGCGCGCACTGGAAGAGGCGGGCATCATCATAGGCCGCGTCACCTTGTTGGATCGTCACAAATTGGGGCTGTCCTTGACTGTGCTGGTGCACATCAGCATGGACAAGCACACGCCGGAGCGCTTTCAGTCCTTCGAGGAAAAGGTGAAAACGTTCCAGGAAATTCAAGAATGCTATCTAATCACGGGCCAGGAGGCGGATTATCAACTCAAGGTGGTCGTCCCCGACATGGATCATTATCAGACGTTTTTGCTCAATCGCCTTACTCGCATCGAAGGCGTGAGCGGCGTTCATTCCAGTTTCGTCTTGCGGCGAGTGGTGGACACCACAGAGCTCCCCCTCGGTTATCTTTGAAAACCGAACCTGGTAGAGATCGCATGGGAAACATTCGGGTTAAAGCAGGCCGTGAGCCGCGAGTTTTTTGCGCAGCGTGCCTCGACTGATACCCAACCAGGCGGCTGCGCGACATTGATTGCCGCGGGCCCGATGCAGCACGGTTTCCAGCAAGGGCCGTTCCACTTCGTTCATGACCAGGCGATAAAGCGCGGCCGGCTCATGATCTTCAAGGGCATCGAAATAGGCATGCACGGCTTGCGCGACCACGTATCCAAGCGGTGGGGAGGTTTCTTCCTCGGCGACTGGAATTTGGGCTGAGATGTCGGGTTCGGCGTTCATGCGGCGAGTTCCTCGTGGTTGGCGGTGGCATCGAGAAGTGAAATCAGCATGCGCCGCTGATCAGTGGCGCCATCTATGGCGAGAATCCGTCGTCGCCATATCGCGGCCATGTCGGGCGGAAGCTGAGCTTTGAGGTACCAGTCTATGTGTTTTCGGGCGACGCGATAACCTCGCTCCTCACCATAGAAAGCATACAAGGCATCCAGGTGCTCAAGAAGCGTGACTTTGACTTCTGCGAAGGAAGGGGCGGCGGGTTTTTGCCCGTGGGCGAGATAATGCGCGATTTGCCGAAAGATCCATGGATTGCCTTGGGCGGCGCGGCCGATCATGAGGCCGTCGGCCTGACTTTTTTCCAGTATGTCCGCCGCCTTTTCGGGGCTATCGATATCGCCATTGGCGATTACGGGCATGGTGACTGCTTCTTTGACTTGGCGCAGGCTTTCGTGCTCGGCTTCACCCTTGAAACCGCAGGCTCGGGTGCGGCCGTGAATGCTCAATGCCTGGATGCCGGCTTTCTCGGCCATGCGTGCGATGCGCACCGCATTTTTGTTTTCCGGATCCCAGCCGGTGCGGATTTTCAGAGTGACAGGAACCGTAACGGCGGCAATCACGGCATCCAGGATTCGACCTACTAGTTTCTCGTCGCGAAGCAAGGCGGAACCCGCCGCCTGCTGGCACACTTTCTTTGCGGGACAACCCATGTTGATGTCGATGATTTGCGCCCCTTCGGCCTCATTGAGGCGGGCCGCATCGGCCAGCATGGCGGGATCGGCACCGACGATCTGCACCCAGGAAGGGGGGGCTTCGCCAGAATGATCCAGGCGCAAGCGTGTCTTCAAGCTGGAACGCAGTTCAGGGCGCGTGCCCACCATCTCGGATACAGCCAGGTCGGCACCCAGCCGTCGGCACAACATTCTGAACGGTCGGTCAGTAACGCCAGCCATAGGGGCGAGGATCAACGGCGTGGAAAATTCAAGTGAGCCGATGTGCATGGTTTGATTGCCGGGACAAAAAGTGGAGCTGTTTAACATAGCGGTAAAGCGATGCTCAGTAAAGCCATGCGTTATGAGCCGCCGAGTGGCTGCTGGCATGGGAAAGGAAATGGAAGAATGCAGGATCTTAGCGCGTCATGCGTGTATGAGGGCTGTAATTTTTTTTGTCTTGCGGCGATTGCCGATCCTGGCCTTGCTCCTGATTTTGAGCGCGTCCGCGGCGGCCAACCATCTCGGCGACTCGGCCGATCCGTATCTGCGCATGCACGCCCACGATCCCGTGGACTGGTATCCGTGGGGGGCGGCCGCCCTGGAAAAGGCGCGGCGCGAACACAAGCTGATTTTCCTGTCCATCGGCTACCTGTCCTGTTACTGGTGCCATGTGGCTGACCGCGAGCTGTTCTCCGACCCGTCCATCGCCCGCCTGATGAACCGCTGGTTCGTCAACATTCTGGTCGATCGCGAGCAGCGCCCGGATCTGGACCGTGTCTACCAGCTTGCCGCGGTGGTTATGAACGGCCGCGGCGGCTGGCCGAACAATCTGTTCCTGACGCCCGACCTTAAGCCGTTTTACGTCGGCACCTACTTCTCGCCGCGGGACGATTCGCTGGGCGCGCCCGCCTTCGTGCCGCTGTTGCGGCGCATCCACCGCGAATGGGGCAGCGATCCCGCGGCGGTAATGGCCCGCGCCGACGCCGTGGTGGCGAAGATGCGGGCGCAGGGCGGCAGCGCGGGTGATGCGAAAATCCAGCCGCGGTGCTGGCTGCAACAGGCGGTGGCGACCAGCGCCGCGCATTTCGACTGGCGCCACGGCGGTCTGCCCGCGGGCGCCGCCCAGGCCAAATTTCCGCGCCCGCCCCTGCTTGCGCTGTGGCTGAGCGCGGCGGTACACGAACACGATCCACGCGCCTCGGCTATGCTGCGCGAGACGCTGGACGCGATGGCCTACGGCGGCATCCACGACGCGCTGGGCGGCGGTTTTCACCGCTACGCCATCGATCCCGCCTGGTCATTGCCGCATTTCGAGAAAATGCTCTCCGGCAATGCCCAACTGCTGGCCGTCTATGCCCGCGCCTGGGCCCGCGATCACGACCCCTTGTATCTCCTAGTGGCCCTTGACACCGCCGCCTGGCTGGCGCGGCGGCTGCAGACGCCGGCGGGCGGTTTCTACGCCGGCATGGCGGCGGCGACGCATGGCGAAAAAGGCGCCTATTATCTGTGGACGCGGCAGGAAATCGACGCCTTGCTGGGCACGGCGGGTGCCCGGCGCTTTTTCGAGCTCTACGCGCTCACGCCCATCAGCCACCCCAGCGCCGAGGCCCTGTTCAGCGGCGAGATCCCGGGCGTACTGCGCGTGCGCGAGGCGCTGGAAAGCCTGGGTGGGCGGCAAACGGCGCGGCGCATCGCGGCGCTGGCCCCGGAACGCGAACGGCTGCTCGCCGCCCGCCAGAAACGGCCCAGGCCGCAGATAGACCGGCTGATGCCGGTCGGCCTCAACGGACTGGCCATAGGCGCATTCGCCCAGGCCGGGCTGGCCCTGCACCGGCCACAGCTGACCGGTATCGCCGCACGGGCGGCGGAGCGGATCTGGCGCGTGGCCTGGCAGGCGCGCTCCCGCACCCTGGCTCACGCGCTGCTGGCCGGGCGTCCCGACGGCGCCGGTCTGTTGGCCGACTACGCCCTGTTCGGTAACGGCCTGCTCGATTTGTACCACAATGACCGCCAGCCGCGTTGGCTGCACCGCGCGCGGCGGCTGGGCGATGCGCTCCTCGCCCGTTTCCGCCGCCCGGACGGCGCGTTGATGGAAACGCGGGGCGATGCCAGTCTCCCGGTCGCGCCGCGGGCGACGGGGGACATCCATCGCCCATCTGCTTTGTCGGCGGCCATCGTGCTGCTGCTGCGCCTGGGCGAACTCACCCATGACCCCCGTTACACGCGCGCCGCCCGCGAGGCGCTGCGAAACGCCGCGCCCGCGATCGCCGCCGCTCCCGAGCGCTGGGGCTATCTGCTCGCCCGGCTCAACGATCTGCCGTCACCTGTGCGCGAGGCCCTGGCCGCGCCGACGGGCGTCGAGGCGGCAGGCGGCGGCTTCCACATCGCCACCAGCGCCGAGGCGGTCTCGGTGCTTGCCGAACGCGCGCCGGTCGATGGCCGCCCCGGCCTCGTCCTGCGCCTGCGCATCGCCCCGGGCTATCACATCAACGCCGATCCGGCCTCCTTGCCCTACCTCATCCCCACCCAGGTGCGCCTCGAAAACCTGACGCCCGTGCGCGTCCATTACCCTGAAGGGCGATGGATACACCCGGCCATCTCGCGCGAGGGTTTGCGCGTCTATACCGGCGAGGCGACGATCCGCGTCGTCTTGCCGCCCGGGGCAACGCCGGCCCGCGCCGTGCGCGGCACGCTGAGGATTCAGGCATGCAAGGCGCAAGTCTGCCTGCCGCCGGCCAGCCTGTCGTTTCGGGTGGGTAAGTAAACCTGGTTTAGCCGCGAAGCTGGCGGTAAACGCTCTCGGCGATGCGCAGCAGCGCCGCGCGGTCGAGGCGGCCGGCCACGGCATAGGCCATGCCGCCGTCTATCCAGTAAAAAACCTCGACCCCGTCCCGGCGCACGAAGCGAAAGGCGGTACGTTGCACGGGCCGGCGCGGCCAGGTGATATAGACGGTGATGCGTCGCCGCGCCGCATTCTGATACATGAACTGCGCGGCGGGCCCGGCGCTGCCGGGCAGCAGGCTGCCGCCCATCAGGTGATAACCGTAGGCGGAAAGATCGGGCGCCTGCAGTGTATGGCCTAGACGCCGCGACAGCCAGTGCATCAGCTCGGCCTTTTCGGCGGCGCCGACCATGACCGGATGCCGCGCTTCCGGCGCGTACACGGCGTAGGCCAGTGCTGCCTCCTGCGGCAGCCGGGGCGCCGCCGTGGCCAGGGGCACGGGTCCCGAACCCAGGGCAAGAAACCAGCCCAGGGCGATGCCCAGCCCGAAACTGGCCACGCCCGCCGCCAGCGCCGCCCGCCGACGCGGCCGCGGCGGCGCAACGCGCAGGCGGTCGGGTATCGGCTCGGCCAGCACGCCGTCGAAAGCCTGATGCAGGGCGCGGCGATGACGGCGGTAGGCGGCGGCGCGCGCGGCGAGCGCCGGATCCTGCTCTATCCGCGCCTCGATCTTGGCTTGCCGCGCCGGATCCAGACGCCCGTCCACCCAGGCCTGCAAGGTATCGTCGTCCAACACCCGGCGCTGCCCGCTCATCGGCCCTTCTCCGTTGGCGGCAGCTCGCCTTCCATCGCCCGGCGCAGTTTCTCTCGCCCGCGAGACAGGCGCGACATCACCGTGCCTCGAGGAATGCCGAGGATGGCGGCGGCTTGGGCATAGCTGAAATCCTCCAGCCCCACCAGCAGCACGACCTCACGAAACTCGGGCGGCAACTGCTGCAAGGCCCGTTGCAGATCGCGCACCATGAGCTGCTCTTCCTGCGTCGCCGCCACAGGCGCCAGATAAGCCTCATTCCATTCCAGCATGGGCCGTTCGGCACGGCGCTGGTTGACATAGAGGTTGTGCATCAGGGTGAAGAGCCAGGCGCGAAGATCACTGCCGCGCCGCCACAGGGAAAACTTGCGCAGCGCCCGTTCCAGGGTGTCCTGCACCAGATCGTCGGCGCGGTCGGGATCTCCCGCCAGGGCGCGGGCGTATCGGCGCAAGCGGGGTATGTGCGCTTCGAGCGCGGCGGCATCCATGCGGCAGCAAAAACGGGCGCGCCTCAGCGCGCCCGTTCATGGATCAATAGCCGCCTGAGGCCATTTCGTGCTTGTGCATGAGTTTCAGCAGGTGCGGGTCGATCTGCCAGATCTCGTCAACCAGCACGCCTTGCCGGAAGGTCATGACGTAGCGCACCGGGATCGGTTTCATGCCCTTAAACACAACGTCCGCCGTGACTGTGGCGCCGGCAGGGTTGGCCGCCACCTTCATGTCCCAGATTTTGATCCTGAGTGGCCCGTTGGCCTTGGCGAACTTGTGCCACACTTGGCGGATCGCCGGCGTGCCGCGGTAATCGCCGTTCAGTGGGCCGCCGACCCACTGGAACACCGCGGCGGGCGAATAGTCGGCCATGATCGCCGGCACATCGCCGCGGGCGATAGCGTGCAGATGCGCGCGCGCCTCGTGTGCGGGGTTCGCAAACGCCAGGGCAGGCACGGCGGCAGCGGTGAAAGCGAGCAACTTCAAAGCGGATTTGCGCATGCTTGGATCTCCTTCGATTGTTAGGATTGCAGCAGATTAACACCTCAGGCATCGATCTATTCCCGCTCAACGCAAAAAACGTTTCTTGAGCTGGTTATTCGCGCAAGGTCACTGGCAGGCTGAAGGTGATTTTTTCTTCCCGTCCAGGCAGTTCTTGCGCGACGACCGCTCCCAGCCTTTGCAGATAACGAACTACGTCCTGGACCAGCGTTTCCGGGGCCGAGGCACCGGCGGTCACGCCGATGTGACGCTTGCCTTCCAGCCAGGCTGGATCAATGTCGATGGCACTGTCGATCAGGCGGGCGGTGACGCCTGAAGTTTCGCTGAGTTCGCGCAAGCGGTTCGAGTTGGAGCTGTTAGCCGATCCGACCACCAGAATCAGATCGCAGCGGGTGGCGAGATCACGTACTGCATCCTGCCGGTTCTGAGTGGCATAGCAGATGTCGTCCTTGCGGGGGCCTTCGATGTTGGGAAAGCGCTTGCGAAGCGCGCCGATTACCACGCGGGCATCATCCACCGACAGGGTGGTCTGGGTGACGAAGGCAAGATGATCGGGGTCCCTGACTTCGAGTTTTTCTACATCCTGCGGTGAATCGACAAGGTACATGGTGCCACCGTAAGACGTGTCGTATTGGCCCAGAGTGCCTTCGACTTCGGGATGACCGCGATGACCAATGAGAATGGTTTCACGCCCTTCGCGGGCGTACTTGCTCACCTCGATATGGACTTTGGTGACCAACGGACAAGTCGCGTCAAACACATTGAGTCCGCGTGATTCCGCGTCACGGCGCACCGCCTGGGATACGCCGTGGGCACTGAAAATAACGGTGGCTCCGTCGGGGACTTCATCCAGTTCCTCCACGAACACCGCGCCTTTCTCACGCAAGCCGTCGACGACAAAGCGGTTGTGCACCACTTCATGGCGCACATAGATCGGTGCGCCGAAGCGCTCCAGCGCGTGTTCTACGATTTCGATGGCTCGGTTGACGCCGGCGCAGAAGCCCCGGGGGTTTGCAAGCAGAATATCCATGGATTGACTCGCTCGTGATGGGTAGGGTTTGTTGGCAAGAGCGAACATTAGCCTATCTTGGCGGCGAGTTCATCCCCCGCCGTTTCAATAAATGCCTCAATGCGATCAGCTCTGGGGATCGAGCGACAGGACTCCGGCAGTGCGGTCGAGGTCTTCGGCGATCTCGCGGAACTGCTCCAGCGCCGCCTCCAGATCCTCGACGATCTCCTGGGCGATGACCTCCGGCGGCGGCAGGTTTTCGGTCTCGTTCAGGGATTCGTCCCTGAGCCAGAAGATGTCCAGGCTGGCCTTGTCACGGGCCACCAATTCTTCGTAGTCGTAGGCGCGCCACCGGCCTTGCGGGTTGTCCTCGCGCCAGGTGGCCTTGCGCTCGTGGCGCTTCTCGGGCTTGTAGAGCGCGACGAATTCGTCCAGATTCTCGCGCCTGAGCGGATGGGTCTTGAGGGTGAAGTGCTTGTTGGTGCGCAGGTCGTAGATCCAGAGTTTCTTGGTCCAGGGTTTCTCCGAGGCCGGTTTCTTGTCGAAGAACAGCACGTTGTCCGGCACCACCACGGCGGCGCGGCCGTTGACCTTGAGCAGGGTCTTGATGTGCTGCACGAAGTTGAGCTGCTTATTGGAGGTGGTGGTCCAGAAATCGTCGCGCTCGACCGTGTCCTTTTCCTTGCTGACCTTGCCTTCCTCGCCGACGATGGTGGTGCTGCTCTTCTTGCCGAAGGGCGGATTGGTGAGCACCAGGTTGAAGTGCTCGCCCGGGTCGGCGGCCAGCGAATCGCCCACCTCGATGGGCTCATACTCCTGGCTGCCGATGCCGTGCAGCAGCAGGTTCATGGTGCACAGGCGCGCCGTGGCCTGCACCAGCTCCCAGCCCTTGAAGGTCTTTTCCTTGAGGAACTTGCGTTCCGTCTTGGTCATGTGAGGATGGTTCTTCACCACATAGTCGTGCGCGGCGAGCAGAAAGCCGCCGGTGCCGCAGGCCGGGTCGCAGACCGTCTCGCCGGGTTCGGGCTGCATCACATCCACGATGGCCTGAATCAGCGGACGCGGGGTGAAATACTGTCCGGCGCCGGACTTGGTGTCCTGGGCGTTCTTCTCCAGCAGGCCCTCGTAGGCGTCGCCCTTCACGTCGGCGCTCAGCGACGACCAGTTTTCCTTGTCGATGAGATCCACGATCAGCCGCCGCAGCTTGGCCGGGTCCTGACAAATTCATCAGGAATGAATTTGGACGCACGGAGTGCGCCCGCAGGGTGAGCGCCAGGGATGGCGCGAATCAAATTTGTTCTGCGCCTTGTTGAAGATCAGTCCCAGCAGGCCCTTGTCCCGGCCCAGCGTCTCCAGGGTGTGACGATAGTGATCGAACAGCGCGTCGCCGTCCTTGTTGATCAGGTTCTGCCAGCCGTAACCTGCGGGAACCGGACTCGGTTGCTTGTAGGGCGGCCGCGAGCGCTCGTCGGCCATCTTCAGAAACAGCAGATAGGTCAGCTGCTCGACGTAGTCGTCGTAGGACATGCCGTCGTCGCGCAGCACGTTGCAGTAGTTCCAGAGTTTCTGGACGATGTTGGCAGGAGTCACGTCTTCCCCTCTTTGGCCGGCAAGATCAGGCGCAGTCGTGTGGCGAGCGCAGGGATGTCGTCTGTCGCTGTGTGATACAGGAGTGCATGATCGATCCGCCCGTATTCGTGGGCCAGGATATTCCGTATCCCGATGATTTCACGCCAGGCAAGTTCGGGGTGCGCATCACGGAAGACTTGAGACAGTGTGCGAGCGGTTTCACCAACCAGTTCCACATCCCGCTCGATCGCTCGCTGAAGCAATCGATTGTCGTGGAATGCCGCCTCGTCGTGCTCTTTGAGCAGATCCGCGATCTCTTCACAGATTTGCAGCATGTCCCAAAGATACGCCGCATCGCGTTCATCAGGCTGCATACAACGTCTCCAGATCCCGCATGATGGTCCGCCGACGATAGGGATTTTCGAGCACGACGGGGGTGACGAGATCGACCCGGCGTCCGCCGAACAGCCGCGAGAATTCATCCGATATCGTGACCATTTTCCCCAGCGATGGCGCCTTCCCCTCCTCGAACTCCACCATCAGGTCGATGTCGCTGTCCGGCCTCAGCTCGCCGCGCGCCGCCGAGCCGAACAGCGACAGGCGGCGGATGTCATATTTTCTCGCCAATGCCTGTAACGCCGCCCGAGGCACCTCGAGGCCCTCGGCGATCACGATCATGTCATCGGTCTGCCCGTTCATCTTCAGCCTCAGGATACCACCGCCGTCGTGGACTCGCTGGCGGCATCCGCATCGGTCGGGCCCGCGCCCTCATGGCTCGGAACCAACCGGCCCGAGAAGGCGGCGGCGAGGATGGACTGGCGCAGGCGCTCGGCGCGCTGGAGGTTGGCCTCAACTTGGGCCTCAGTTTCGTGGAGGATGGAGAGGCGGCGGTCGACTTCGGCGACGATGCGGTGTTGTTCGGCTAGTGGTGGTAGTGGCAATCCGATTGAGCGGAAACGGCCCAAGCTTATTTTCAGCTGAGCAACGCCTTTCGTTATTCCTAAATATTGCTTGTGAACCAGTTCCGATTCAATTGCATACATGAAGAATCGTCCGGAAAGGACGCCCTTTGAAAGCCTTAACTTTATACAGTCCGCAGTAATGATTGCTTTTGGTTTGCCCCGCGCACCTTGGGGTCGTGCAGGGGCTTGACGGCTTGCTGGATGAGCTTTTCGCGGGCGGCGGCGAGGGCTTGGTCGGGGATGGGCCGGTCGTCGTCGGGGGCGAGGCCGAGATCGGCCCGGTCCTGTTCGATGTGGCGGTCGGGGTCGAGGGCCTCGACGATGCGATGGCTGAGGTCCTTGACGCCGAGGCCCCCGGTCAGCTCGCGCACCTACTGGTCGTCTTCGGCGCTCATGCGGTGTTCCATGCGGGCCAGGCGGCCGGCGAGGGAGGTGAGCACGTCTTCGTCCGTCGAGCCGAAGGCGACGGCCTGCATGAGCTTGTCGAAGGCGACGGTGGGCTTGCGCTCCATGGGACGGGAGTCGGTCTTGTCCTGCTCGCAGACGCCGACGGCATCGACGATGACGAAATGGTCCTTGACCTTGGCGTCCGGGGTGACGCTCTGCAGGTCGTCGGGCTTGATCACGCGCACGCCGCGGCCCTTCATCTGCTCGAAGAATGCACGGGACTTGACCGCGCGCAGGAACATGACCACCTCCACCGCCTTGATGTCGGTGCCGGTGGCGATCATGTCCACGGTGACGGCGATCCTGGGCATGGGGCTGGTGCGGAACTCCTGGATCAAGTCCCGGGGTTTCTTGCCGGTGGTGCGGTAGGTGATCTTCTGGGCGAAGTCGTTGCCCTTGGCGAATTGTCGATGGCGCCTCCTGTGCCATCGCCCTTCGGGCGCACTACGTGCGACCAAATCGGCTGTCCTGCCGATTTGTCCTCGCGCACGATCTCGACGATGTTCTCGGCGTGCGCATCGTCCTTGGCGAAGATGAGGGTCTTGGGCACCCATTCGCGGCCGGGGAAGATCTCGGTGAACAGCTTGTCGCGGTAGGTCTGGATGATGGTGCGGATCTGGTCGGGGGCGACCACGTCGCGGTCGAGCTGGTTGGGGTCGTATGCGAACTCGTCGTCGAGCTGTTCCCAGCGTTTCTTGCGGGTGTCGCGCTCCATGACCTGCACCGCGTAGCCGGATTCCACCTTGCTGCCCTGCTCGCTGATGGCGGTGCGGATGCGATAGACGTCGTAGTTGACGTTGACGCCGTCGGCCACGGCCATCTCGTGGTTGTATTCCATCACCAGGTTCTGGTGGAAGAAGCCGAAGGTCTGCTTGGACGGCGTTGCGGTGAGGCCGATGAGGTAGGCGTCAAAGTATTCGAGCACCTGCGCCCAGAGGTTGTAGATGGAGCGGTGGCATTCGTCGGTGACGATGATGTCGAAGGTTTCGATGGGAATATTCGGGTTGTATGCAATCGGCTCCGGTCTGCGCGGGAGGCCGCCAGCCGGCGTTGCGGGACTCGCTGCGCTGCTCATTGCGCCATCCGGCAATTGCGCTGCCCGCTTGCTTTGCGCCTTGGCTGGCGGCCTCCTGCTGTGCCCGGTGGTATCCATCAGGGCGCCCAGTTGATCAACCGAGATTTCTTCCAGATCTTCCTCCAGCTCGCGGCCCTTGAGCATGGCGTACAGACGCTGGATGGTGCCGATGCAGACCCGCGCGGTGGTGTCGAGGGTGTTCGATTGCAGGCGCTGGACGATGTATTCCTCGGTGAACTTGAAGTTGTTGTAGGGCGAGCGGTACTGCTGGAACTCCTTGAGGGTCTGATCGGCGAGGTTGCCGCGGTCCACCAGGAACAGCACCCGGCGCGCCCCGGCGAACTTGATCAGCCGGTAGATGAAGCTGATGGCGGTGAAGGTCTTGCCCGAGCCGGTGGCCATCTGGATGAGCGCCCGCGGGCGGTTCTCGCGCAGGGACTGCTCCAGGTTGCGGATGGCCGTGATCTGGGCGGGCCAGAGGCCTTCCTCGATCAGCGGCGGCATCTGCTGCAGGCGGGCGAGGAAGGTGCCATGTCGGTTTGCGTAAGCGGGCGGCTGCTCGGCGACCTGATCAAATGGTACCGTTTCCAGCCACGCGGCGAGGGTCTCGGGCCGGTGGAAGGCGAAGATGGGTCTGGATCGGGGCTCCGGGTCAAGGCCGTTGGTGAAGCGCGTCTCGGCGCCGGTGGACTGATAGGAGAACGGCAGCGGGTTGCGCCAGGCCGGCAGGTTGTCCGGCAGGCCGGTGGTGTACTTGGCCGCCTGCACCTCCACACCGGTGAGCGTGGCGCCCGCCTTCTTGGCCTCGATGACCCCGGCGGCCTTGCCATCGATGTACAAGCAGGTAGTCCGCGAAGCCGTGGCCGGCCTTGAGGGGAAACTCGCGTATGGCGATGCCGCGGGCGGCGTGGATGTTGGTGGCGCCGGCGTCGAAGATCGCCCAACCGGCCTGCTTGAGCAGGCGGTCTATGCTTTCTCTGGCCTGATCTTCCAATGCGCTGGATGCCATCCGGCTGCCTCCCTTTTGCGTGATGCTCCCCGACCCAAACCGATCCAAATGCGGGGCTTGACCTTGCACCTTGCTACAGACTTTATACTTGCTCTGAATCCAACGTTACGCGTATAGAGCAGAGGCAAGGCATGGATAAACTTGTGACCATCGGCGCCCTGGCGCGCACCGAACAGCTGGCGCCGGAGACGCTGCGCTATTACGAGCGGGTGGGGCTGATTGAGCCGGCCCGCCGCACCGCATCGAACTATCGTTTGTACGGGCCGGAGGCTCGGCGGCGGTTGCGCTTCATCCGCCGCGCGCAGGCGCTGGGCTTCTCGCTGGCCGAGATCGGGGAGCTGCTTTCTCTGCACGCCCGGCCCGAAGCGGACATGGGCGAGGTCAAGGCCCTGGCTGATGAAAAGATCGCCGACATCGAGCGCAAGATTCGTGATCTCGAACGCATGAAGGCGGGGCTCGAAGGCTTGGCCGAGCAATGCCCGGGCCACGGTTCCACCGCCGAATGCCCCATCCTGGGGGCGCTGCTGAGCGAGGATGCCTGATGGACGCACGCACGAACCTGAAGTCCCTGCAAATCGATGTCGAGGGCATGACCTGCGCCTCGTGCAGCGCGCGCGTCGAGCGCGCCCTGCAAAAACTGCCGGGCGTGGTCGAGGCGACGGTGAACCTGGCCACGGAACGCGCCGAACTGCGCTTCGACCCGGACTTGCTCGGCCCTGAGAAGATCCTTGAGGCGATCCGCGATACCGGCTACACGCCGGTGACGCGCGAGATCGATCTGGCGATCGAAGGCATGACCTGCGCCTCCTGCGTGGGCCGGGTCGAGCGCGCGCTCAAGCGCACGCCCGGAGTGCTGGAGGCTTCCGTGAATCTCGCCACCGAGCGGGCGCACGTGCGCTATCTGCCCGCCATGACCGACGCGGAAACGCTGGCGGCGGCGGTGACCGAGGCCGGCTACGCGGCGCAGCCGGTGAGCGAGGCCGGAGCAGACACGACGGATCAGCGGCGCGCTTCGCTGCGCGCCATGGGGCGGGACGTCGCCATTGCCGCGGCGCTGGCGGTGATCGTGCTGGTGCTGTCCATGGGCGGTGCCTTCATTCCCGCTTTCGATCACGCCCTGCGGGCGGCCAGCCCGTTTGCGCATTTCTGGGACTGGGTGCAATGGCTGCTCGCCAGCGTAGTGCTGTTCGGGCCGGGGCTGCGCTTCTTCCGCCCCGGCTGGATCGCCTACCGGCACCTGTCGCCGGACATGAACTCGCTGGTCGCCACCGGCACCGGCGCGGCCTGGGCCTACAGCACGCTGGTGCTGATCGCGCCGGGCCTGTTCCCGCCCGAGGCGCGGCATGTGTATTTCGACTCGGCGGCGGTGGTGATCGCGGCGGTGCTGTTCGGCAAGTACCTGGAGGAACTGGCCAAGGGCCGCACCTCCGCGGCGATCCGCAAACTGCTCGGCCTGCAGGCCAAGACCGCGCGCAAGCTGCAGAACGACGGCACGGAACAGGAAGTGCCGGCGGCCCAGCTTCGTGTCGGCGACCGCGTGGCGGTGCGCCCCGGCGAGCGCATTCCGGTGGACGGCAAGGTGATCGAGGGCCGCGCCCACGTGGACGAGTCCATGCTCAGCGGCGAGCCTTTGCCGGTGCTCAAGCAGCCTGGGGATGCCGTGGTCGGCGCCACCGTCGATCTGGACGGGCGGCTGGTGATGGAAGCGACCTCGGTCGGGCGCGACACCGTGCTGGCGCAGATCGTGCGGCTGGTGGAAAGCGCGCAGACCGGCAAGCTGCCCATCCAGGGCATGGCCGACCGTGTGGTGCGCATCTTCTCGCCGGCGGTGATCGCCATCGCCTTGCTCTCCTTTGCGGTGTGGCTGGGGCTGGGCGCGAACATCAGCGTCGCGCTGGTGGCGGCGGTGGCGGTGCTGGTGGTGGCCTGTCCCTGCGCCATGGGGTTGGCCACGCCGGCGGCGATCATGGTCGGCACCGGGCGCGCGGCCGAACTCGGCGTGCTGTTCCGCAAGGGCGAAGCGCTGGAGACACTCTCGCACGTGGACACCGTGCTGTTCGACAAGACCGGCACCCTCACCGAAGGCAAGCCTGCGCTGACGGCGGTGGAAGGACCACAGGCCGAGGACGCGCTGCTCCTGGCCGCGGCGCTGGAAGCGGCTTCCGAGCACCCGTTGGGGCGGGCCGTCGTCGCGGCGGCCCGGGATCGCGGACTCGAACTTCCCGGCGTCGAAGACTTCAAGGCGGTGGCCGGCTACGGCATCGAGGGACGCGTCGAAGGCCGGCGCGTGATCGTCGGCGCGCGCCGCTTCATGGAACGCGAAGGCGTGGACCTCAGCGCGCTGGCGGACCGCGCGGCGGCCCTGGAAGCCGAGGGCGGCACCGTGGTGTACGTGGCCGCCGACGGCCGGCCGCTGGGGCTGCTCGCCATCGCCGACCGCGTCAAGCCGGAGGCTCGGGCGGTGGTGCAGGCGCTGGCCGGCCATGGCCTGCGCGTGGCCATGGTCACCGGCGACGCGCGGCGCACCGCTGAGGCGGTGGCCGCCCGGCTGGGCATAGAGGAAGTGCACGCCGAGGTGCTGCCCCAGGACAAGGCGCGCGTAGTCAGCGAACTGCAGCAGGCGGGGCGGCGCGTGGCCTTCGTCGGCGACGGCATCAACGACGCCCCGGCGCTGGCGCAGGCCGATGTCGGCATCGCCCTGGCCAGCGGCACCGACATCGCCATCGAGGCAGCCGACGTGACCCTGACCCGTGGCCAGCTCGGCGAGGTGGTCACCGCATTGACGGCGGCGCGCAAGACGCTGGGCAACATCCGCGGCAATCTGTTCTGGGCGTTCTTCTATAACATTCTGCTGATCCCGATCGCCGCCGGCGTGGCCGCGCCGGTCGGCATTCATCTCAACCCCATGCTGGCCGGCGTGGCCATGGGCCTGTCGTCGATCTTCGTGCTCGGCAACAGCCTGCGCCTGAAGCGTCTGCGCGCCTGGCAGCCTGCGCCGGCGGCCGCATAGTTTGATCATCCATTCCAACAAGGAGGCATCACCATGAGCAAAATCGTATTTTCCGTTACCAGTCCCATTGATTACGACGCCACCATCGAGCGCGTCACCGAGGCGCTCAAGAGCGAGGGCTTCGGCGTGCTCACCACCATCGACGTGGCCGCCACGCTGAAGAACAAGCTCGGCGTGGAGCACAAGCCTTACGTCATTCTCGGCGCCTGCAATCCGAACTACGCCCATCAGGCGCTGCAGGCGGTGCCGGACATCGGCGCGCTGCTGCCCTGCAACGTGGTGGTGCGCGAGGAGGACGACGGCCGCGTCAGCGTGGTGTTCATGGATCCCGAGTCGGTGCTGGGCCTTATCGCCGATCCCACGGTGGAAAAAGTCGGCCATGAAGTGGCCGAGAAGCTGCACCGCGTGGCCGAAGCCGTGGCCAAGGCCTGAATATTCAACACACAACAGGAGAGAAATATGAGCGACATCAAACTCAAAGTCACCGGCATGACCTGCGAACACTGTGTGCGCGCCGTCACCAAGGCGCTCGAAAGCGTGCCCGGCGTGGAAAAGGCCGAAGTCACCTTGAAGCCGGGCGGCGCGGTGGTACACGGCGAGGCCGACCCCGAGCAGTTGATCGCAGCAGTACGCGAAGAAGGCTACGACGCCGAAGTGCAGGACTAGGTCATGGCCGAGGTTTTGCTTTACACCAGCCCCGGCTGCCCGGACTGCGCGGCCGTCAGGCGCTATCTCGAAGCGCACGGCATCACTTTCGAGGAACGCGACGTGACCGCGCCGGGCGTGGCCGAGGAGGCCAAATCCCGCTACGGCGTGCGCGTCGCGCCCATCACCGTGATCGGCGATAAGGTGCTGTACGGCACCTTCGCTGAGCAAAAACCGCAGCTCGACGCCGCGTTCGGCGGCTGAAGGCTGTCTCACACGAGGAAAATGGAAATGAACAGGAAAGTTTTCACACGCCTTGCCCTGGCGGCCGCCTGCGCCGCCCTCGTTGTTCCGCCCGCGTTCGCTCAGGGCATGATGGGTGGCGGCCAAGGTGGCCCCGGCATGATGGGTGGCGGCCAAGGTGGCCCCGGCATGATGGGTACGATCAACAATCGCCCCGTGGCCCCCGGCTGGGGCGGTGCCACCTGGAATTATGCGCAGGTGAAACGCTATCTGGCTGCTTCGGAGGCGGACGGCCGCGCCGAGGGCAAGCGCGTGGTGTTCCAGGGGCATGCTGTGACCATCGACATGGTGGCGGTGCAACCCGGGCATCCCGACACCACCTTCGAGGTGCATGGCATCACCAATCCGACTCTGGTGGTGCCGGCCGGCGCGACCGTGCATCTCAATCTTGTCAACATGGACTACGGCAACAACATGGAACACGGCGTGATCATCACCGCCGCGCCGCCGCCCTATCCGCGCTATCTAATGCAGACCATGGCCCAGTACGGCCCGCCTCTGGCCGGCATCTCGCCGCCGATCCCGTGGCGCAGCAAGAAAGACCTGAATCAATCGCTGTTCGCCGCGGCCGGTACGACTTTCACCGCCCCGAGCCGACCCGGTGTCTACTGGTACGTATGCCAAACGCCTGAGCATGCCGAGAAGGGCATGTACGGCAAGTTCGTGGTGACGGGATGAGGAGCCGCATATGCCTTATGGATACGGCCCTGGCGGTTTCGGTGGCATGTGGTGGGGGCCTGTCGTGGGTTTCCTGATCATGCTGGCGGTGCTGGCCGCTGTGGTGTGGGTGATCGTCGCAGTGGCGCGCTCGGCCTGGAAGGGACGAGAGGAACCTCCACCACCATTGCCGCGCCGCGACAGCGCGCTGGAAGCGTTGCGCGAACGCTACGCCCGCGGCGAGATCGACCGCGACACCTACGAACGCATGCGGCGCGACCTTGAGCGCTGAAAGGTATCTCATGAAACGAAACGAAGACATAAACCATCCGCGCCGACGCCTGCTGCTGCACGGCCTTGCCGCTGGCGGCGCGCTGGCCCTCGGGCTGGGGCCACGCGCCGCATCAGCGGGCGGCACACAAAGCGCGCCTGCCGCCGGCGCGTTCTTGCGCTCGCTGCCGGTGCCGGCGCCGCTGCATGGCCGGGCTGATGCAAGGGGCGTGCTCCACTATGCCTTGCGTGCCGGGGGCGGCCTCAGCGAGCTGATCGCCGGCGTACGCTCGCCCACCTGGGGCTACAACGGCGCGCTGCTCGGCCCCACCTTGCGGATACCGCGCGGCAAACCGGTGCAGATGCATGTCAGCAACGGACTGGGGGTGCCCACCACCCTGCATTGGCACGGCGCCCAGGTGCCGGGGAAGGTGGACGGCGGGCCGCATAACACCATCGCGCCGGGTGCCGTGTGGACGCCGGCTTTCACCCTGGACCAGCCGGCCGGCACCCTCTGGTATCACCCTCATCCGGATACCTACACCGGCCCGCAGGTGTATGCCGGGCTGGGCGGCTTTTTGTTCATCGATGATGGCGAGGATGCGCGGCTCGGCTTGCCGCATACCTATGGCGTGGACGATCTGCCTCTGGCGATTCAGGACCGGCGCCTGGACGCCGACGGGCATCTTGCCTACATGGACCGGATGCCGGACATGATGGGCATGAAAGGCGACCGTTTCCTGGTCAACGGCGTCGAGCAGCCCCATGCCGAGGTGCCGGCCGGCTGGCTGCGCCTGCGCCTGCTCAACGCATCGAACGCACGAATCTACAATCTGGCCTTCGCTGACGGGCGTGAATTTCATGTGATTGCCGGCGATGCGGGTCTGCTGGAGCAGCCGGTGCCGCTACGCAGTCTGCTGCTCGCACCGGCCGAACGTGCCGAGATCGTGGTCGATCTGCGTCGCGAGCAGGGGCGCTCACTGGTGCTGCGCAGCGATTCCGGCGCCGTGGTGCCCGCGCTGTACCGCATGCCCATGGCCGCCGACGCCTTCGACCATGGCCGCTTCGATCTGCTGCAGTTGCGCGTCGGCCCGCCCTCGGGGCGGCTGGCGCGGCTGCTTGACCGCCTGGGCAGCGTGCCGGCCCTGAGCACGGACGGTCCCACCCGGGACTTCAGCCTTGAGGGCATGATGCAAGGCGGCATGATGAACATGATGCGGGCGCGTTTCGGCATGCGCGGCCAGGACGGCCCCGGCGGCATGAGCATGGGCATCGGCGGCTACGACCTGTTCGCCATCAATGGCCGTTACATGCGCATGGACGTGATCGATGCGCACATGCCGCTGGGAAAAACCGCGTTATGGCGGGTGCGCAACGTCAGCACCATGGCGCATCCTTTCCACATGCACGGCGCCTCGTTCTTGATCCGTAGCCGCAACGGCCGGCCGCCGCCCGCCCACGAGCGTAGCTGGAAAGATGTGGTACTGGTAAGGCGGGGCGAAACCGTGGAGTTGCTGATTCCCTTTCGCCATCGCGCGGGGGACGAGCATCCCTACATGTATCACTGCCATATCCTGGAACACGAAGACAACGGCATGATGGGGCAGTTCACGGTGAGCTGAGTCCGGGCGGCCCTGGCCGTTCAGGAGACGTAGCCGAGCATCACGCGGGTGACGAAATTCTGCGTTTCGGGGTAGGGTGGGATGCCGTCATAGCGCTTCACCGCGGCGGGGCCGGCGTTGTAGGCCGCCAGCGCCAGGCGCAGGTTGCCCTGATAGCGCCTGATCAGGCCGGCTAGATAGCGCGTGCCGGCCTCGAGATTGGCGAGCGGGTCGAAAGGATGCGTCACCCCGAAGCGCCGCGCCGTGTCCGGCATCAGCTGCATCAAGCCTTGCGCCCCGACCACGGAAACCGCCTTGGGGTCGAAGCACGATTCGACCGCGATCACGGCGCGCACCAGCTTCCAGGGCACGCCGCTTTGCGCGGCGACCTGCTTGATCATCGGCGTATAGCGTTCGGCGCGTTGCTTGAGCGTCTTGTTGCTCAGGCCCAGGCAGGACTTCCAGGCCGGCGGGCGGCCGTAATGGCGCACTCCCTGCAAGCGGTAGTTTTTCGGCGCCACCGGATGGTCGGTGAAATACACCTCACCCTGCGCGTCGCGGTAGATATAGACCTTTTCCGCCTGCGCCGGCATGGACAGGCCCAGCCAGCACCCGCAGGCCAGGGCGGCCAGCAAGGCGTGGGGCAAGCGGCTCATGATAGCACCGTCCAGGCCACACCCAGGTCGTCCAGGCCCGACTGCATGGCCGCAAAGGCCGCCTCGGCCTGCGCTCGCGGCCCGCGCACCCCCAGCTCGATGCGCCCTCGCCGGCCGGTGCTAGGCAGGCTGGACACCTGGACCTCGGGCCAGGCGGCGAGCACGGTTTCCATCAACGGCACCAGCGCGCTTTCCGGCGTGTCTTCGGCTCGCAACCGCCGCTCCACCGGCGGTTGCGGGTCGAACAAATGGCGGTAGCGGGTGTCCAGCACCCATTCCGCCATCGGCCAGGCCATGTCGGGGAAACCGGGCAGGAAATGGTGGTCGCCCACGCTGAAACCGGGCACGCGGTTGACCGGATTGGGAATCAGGGTCGCGCCTTGCGGCAGTTCGGCCATGCGGATGCGGATGGGATAGGCCTCGCGGCCGAAACGTTCTTCGAGGATGACCACCGCTTCCGGGTGGCGCGCCAGCGGCCGCCCGCTGGCGGCGGCGCATTCGCGGGTGAGGTCGTCCGGTGTGCCGCCGATGCCGCCGAAGCTGAACACCAGGTCGCCCGAGGCGAAGGTTTCGCGCAAATGGCGGGTGAGACGGGCGCGATCGTCGCCGACGATGCGCACCCAGGCCACTTCCAGCCCCCGCGCCGCAAGCACTTCCCGCATGTGCGGGAAGTGCTTGTCCTCACGCTTGCCGCGCGTGAGCTCGTCTCCGATCAGCAGCAGGCCGATGTCCATGGTCCGGCCAAGGCGCGGCGTTCAGTCCTCGAGGTGATAGCGGGTGACGCGCTCGACCTCGTTTTTCGAACCCAGCACCACCGGCACCCGCTGGTGGATGTGCTGGGGCTGGATGTCGAGGATGCGCTCGCGGCCGGTGGTGCTGGCGCCGCCTGCCTGTTCGACGATCAGGCTCATGGGGTTGGCCTCATACATCAGGCGCAGCTTGCCGCCTTCGCCCTTGGCCTTGATCTTTTCGTCTATTGGATACATGAAGATGCCGCCGCGGGTGAGGATGCGATGCACTTCGGCCACCATGCTCGCCACCCAGCGCATGTTGAAATCCTTGCCGCGCGGCCCTTCCTTGCCCGCTAGGCATTCGTCTATGTAGCGCTTCACCGGCGGTTCCCAGAAACGCATGTTGGACATATTGATGGCGAACTCCTGAGTGTCTTCCGGAATGGTCATGTTGGGATGGGTGAGGATGAATTCGCCGATGTTACGATCAAGGGTAAAACCGTTGACGCCCTTGCCGGTGGTCATTACCAGTACGGTAGAAGGCCCGTAGAGCGCGTAACCGGCCAGAATCTGCTGCGTTCCGGGTTGCAAAAAGTCGGCTTCGCTGGGCTCGGCCACGCCCTCGGGCGCTTTCAGCACTGAGAAAATGGTGCCCACGGATACGTTCACGTCCATGTTGGAGGAGCCGTCCAGCGGGTCGAAGACGAGCAGGTATTTGCCATGCTTGGCGCCTTCTGGCACTGGCGAAATCTCATCCAGTTCCTCCGAAGCCATTGCCGCCACGTGGCCGTTGCGACCGTTGACGTGCAGCATGATATCGTTGGACAGGATGTCCATTTTCTTCTGCGTTTCTCCTTGTACGTTTTCGGTTTCGGCGCTACCCAGCACACCGGCCAGTGCACCGTGGTTGACCCCGTCTGATATAGCCTTGCAGGCTGTGGCAATGTCGTTGACGAGCAAAGTGAACTCGCCGGTCGCGCCGCTGATCTTGCGTTGTTCTTCGATGATGAATTGAGTCAATGTCTTGTTGTCTATCATGGTCATCCGCCTGTTGGGTTTAAAACTCCTAAATCATAGCAAACAAACGGGCGTGATAGCGTCCCGTGATTGGCAGAGGCGCTATCATTGCGAATTTCCACCCACAGCGAGCCGGGCAAATGAAACAAAACATCCTTTATGCACAATCAGGCGGCGTTACAGCGGTTATAAACGCTTCGGCCCGTGGTGTAATCGAGGCGTCGGGCCGACGGGCGGATGTGTTTGGCGGCGTGTTTGCCGCCCGCGACGGGATCGTCGGCGTGCTGGATGAGTCTTTATATGACCTGAGACGAGAGGAGCCTGCCACGATCGCCGCTTTGAGTCAGCGTCCCGGTGGCGTGTTCGGCTCATGCCGCCTCGATCTTGATCCTTTCGAGACACATCGCCATGAGTACGAACGGGTGCTGAACGTTTGTGCGGCTCATGATATTGGCTGTTTTTTCTACAATGGCGGTGGTGGTTCGATGCTCACCGCGGCCCGCCTCGCCGAAGCGGCAGAGGAACTTGGATATCCTTTGCAGGTGATCGGCATCCCCAAAACCATAGACAACGACCTTTTCGCCACCGATACCAGCCCGGGATTCGGCTCGGCAGCCAAATATGTGGCTGTTTCCACCCGTGAGGCTGCCTGCGACGTGGCATCCATGCAGGCTACTTCGACAAAGGTTTTCATTCTTGAAGTCATGGGGCGTCATGCCGGTTGGTTGGCGGCGGCGGGAGGATTGGCAGAACGAACCCGTGGGGAATTGCCTTTGGTGCTGCTGTTTGCCGAGCGCGTTTTCGACGCCAGGCAATTCGCCGATGCGGTGCGCGAACGCGTGGAGAGTGCGGGATATTGCGTTGTCGTGGCGAGCGAGGGTGTTCGCGACGCTAGCGGAGATTATCTTTCTGTACGTCAACGCAGTCAGGTGAGAGGCTGGTCGCAACTGGGCGGCGTGGCCCGTGTGCTTGCAGAAGAAGTCGGTCGGCGTCTTGGGTATCGCACCCATTGGGCGGTGCTGGACTATCTGCAACGCGCTGCCCGCCATTTGGCTTCACGCGTAGATCTCGAGCAGGCATACGCTGTCGGCGAGGCGGCTGTAGGGCTGGCCGCTGCCGGCCGCAGCCGGGTCATGGTGACTATCGAACGGCTGAGTGACGCGCCTTACGCCTGGCGAACTGCTGCGACTGATCTGCAAAGTATCGCCGATCGGGAACGCCCTGTGCCGGACGAGTTCATCGATGCGGAAGGCTTTGGCATTACCGAGGCGGCTCGTCGTTATCTCGAACCTCTGATACAAGGCGAGGATTGGCCCGTGTTCGCCGATGGCGTGCCGGTGTATACACCTTTGCGCTTGCAGCTGCGCCCCCGCAAACTCCCGGCCTATACGCCAAGGATTGGAGATCATCAAGGTGCTTGAAAAAGGAGTGATTAACAAGATGCGCGTGACATTACTGGGGACCGGATTGATGGGGTCTGCGATGGCTCGGCGCTTGTGTGCCGAAGGTGCAAACGTGACGGTGTGGAACCGGACGGCGCAACGGGCCGAAGCGCTGCGTGAATACGGCATCACCCCCTGCCGCAGTGCGGTGGAAGCGGTGGTGGCGGCTGAGGTGGTACTGCTCACGCTGAGCAATGCGGACGCTATCGAGTCCATGCTGGCCAGCGAGGGAATGACCGAGGCCGTGCGCGGGAGGTTGCTGGTGCAGATGGGTACAATCGCGCCGGAGGAAAGCCGCGCTCTGGCCGCGAAAATAAAAACACTGGGCGCGGCGTTTATCGAGGCGCCGGTGCTGGGTAGTATTCCCGAAGCGCTGAAGGGAACATTGCTGATCATGACCGGCGGTGATGAGGCTGTGGTAGAAAGGGCGCTGCCCGTCCTCGAAATGCTGGGAAAACAGCCGCGCCATATCGGCGCAGTCGGCCAGGCGGCGGCGCTCAAGCTCGCCTTGAATCAACTCATCGCCTCCCTGACGGCCGCTTTCTCCCTGAGTCTGGGGCTGGTTCGCCGCGAGGGAGTGGATGTAAAAACTTTCATGGATGTCTTGCGTAAGAGCGCCTTGTATGCACCCACCTTCGACAAAAAGTTGGCGCGGGAAATCGAGTGGAATTTTTCCAACCCCAATTTCCCTCTCAAGCATTTACTCAAAGACGTCGATTTGTTCAGGCAAGTCGCGGCTGCCGATGGTCTCGATGATCGACCGCTAGAAGGCATTCGCGCGGCGATCGCTGCGGGGATTGCCGCAGGTTTCGGGGAATTGGACTATTCCGTGCTGTATGCAGTCATCGATCCCCAGTCACGCTGATCTTTCGGCCACATGGGTAAACCATCGCCAAGCGTTCTGGATGCCGGCAAACAGGAGGTAGATGGCACAGGCGGTAGCCACGATGCTCGCGCCCGAACTCAGGTTGGTCTGGTAAGCCAGCCACAGCCCGCTCACGCAGAACAGCAAACTCCACAGGCTGGAGGCCACCATCATGCCGGCCAGGCTGCGGGTATGCCGCTCGGCCAGATAGGGCGGAATGGTGAGCAGCGCCATGACCATGATCAGGCCCACTACCTGCAGCAGCATGACCACGGTCTCGGCCACCAGCACCAGCAGCATCAGGGTCAGGCCGTCCACCGGAATGCCGCGCGAACGGGCAAAATCAGGATCGAACGAGAGCGACAGAATGTCGCGAAAATAGTATGTGAGCAAGGCAAGGATCAGCCCGTCGACAATCGCCATGAGCCACAATACAGGGGTGGAGACGGTGAGGATGCTGCCGAACAAGTAACTCATCAGGTCTGCGCCGTAGCCTGGCGAGAGATCGATCAGGATCACGCCCATGGCCATGCCCGCCGCCCATAGCACGCCGATGAGCGTATCGGTGCGCTCGCGACGGCGCCGGCTCAGGCCGCCCAGCAAAAGAGCCGCCAGTGCGGTGAATCCGCCGGTTATGGGCAGAACCGGCAACCCGGTATAGAAAGCCAGACCTACGCCTCCGTAGGCCGTATGCGCAATGCCACCGGCCATGAAGACCAGCCGATTGACCACCACCAGGGCGCCGATCGCGCCGCAGGCGATACTGACCAGTAACGCGGCAAGCAGCGCATGCTGGACGAAGGATTCGCCGAGCAACTGGAGGATGCTCATGGTCGCTCGGCATCCTTTGGTGCGTCTTCGGTGGTTAGATGCGCCATTTGGGTGCGCACGGGACAGTTTGGATCGTGTACTCCGTACATAAGTTCCAGCATTGCCTGAGTGGGGTGGGGGCTGCGCTTGAAAAGCAGGTAGCGGTTGACGGCGGCCACAGCCGTCACCGCACTAGCGGTGATGCCGAGGTCATGACTGACCATGACGATAGTGATATCCGCACCGAGCGCCGTCAGGGTCTCGACGATGCATTGCCGACCATAGGGATCAATGTTCGAGAGAGGCTCATCCAGCAACACCAGTTCCGGCCGGGTGATTAAAGCGCGCGCGATCAGCACCCGCTGGCGCTGACCACCGGATAGCGCAGCGAAAGGCTGACCGGCCAGCGCATCGACGCCGGTACGATTCAGGGCTTCATGGGCCAGCGCCCTTTCGTCCGACCAGAAAGTAGGGCCATGGCGGCGGCTATGCGGCAGACCCATGAGCACGACCTGTTCGACAGTAGCCGGGAATCCCGGGGCCAGATTGCCATGCTGGGGCACATATCCTATGCGCGCCGGTTCGCGTCCAGGGGGCTTGCCGAACACGGAGATCCGACCGTGGGTGGGTTTGAGAAGGCCGACGATCAATCGCAATAGAGTGGTTTTTCCCCCGCCATTCGGACCGATTATCGCTAGAAACTCTCCCCGTTCCACGGTCAGATCGACATGTTCCAGCACCGGCTCTGTGTCATAGGCGTAGGAAACGTCTTGTATTTCTATAACAGCATCATTCATGACGACGTCGAGGCGAGCGCCTCGCTCAAGGCGGCTGCGATGGCCTCCATGCCTGCGGGCCAATTTTCCGGCAGGGGGTTGATGATCCTTACCTGGGCTCCGATCTGGGCGGCCAGCGTGCGGGCGGCGCGTTGCGAAAACTGGGGCTCAACGAAAATCACGCGGATGTGATCGCGTCGCGCCATCTGGATGAGGCGGGCCAGTTCCTTGGGACTCGGTGACTTGCCTTCGATCTGAATCGGGATCTCTTCGAGGTCATAGCAGCGGGCGAAATAATAAAAAGCGGGATGAAACACCATGAAGCGGCGGTTGGCCAGATCGACGTTTAGCAGTTTATGGCCGATTTTGGTGTCGATTGCGTCGATGATGTCGATCAGGCGCGCATAGCCGCGGCGGAACGTGGCCGCGTGCGCCGGATCGGCGGCCACCAGCGCGCGCAGAATATTGGCGGCCTGGATGCGCACCAGCGGGGGCGAAAGCCAGATATGCGGATTGGGATGCGGTCCCGGCCGCCCCGTCGCAGCCGCCAGCCGCTGGATGCCGCGCTGGGTGTAAACGATCTTCATCTTCGGGTTGACTGCCTGGAAGCGGCCCAGCCAGCTGCTCTCGAAGGGCACGCCGATGGCGAAATAAAGCCGCGCCTGTGTCAGCTCGGCCAGCTGGCGGGGCGTCGGATCGTAGGTGGCCGGATCGAACCCGGGCCGCACCATGACCTGAACGCGCACGTCGGCCCCACCGATGGTTTGGACGAAGAATTTCTGGGGCAGAATGCTGACTGCGACATCCAGCGGCGCGGCCCACGCCGCGAGCGGCGCCAGCAACAGGGCGCACAGCCATATGACACGATGAAAAAGACGCTGCACGGAAAACCTCCAAAGTCGAATAACGGGATGGGGAAGGCACATCTCCCGAATCTTCATAAAGCGGAACCGGCATCGCGGGCAAGCGCTTCTGTGGCCGTCTTTGCTGTTTCGCTCCCCCTGCGGCTTGCAAGGCTACGGGCGCGATCACCGATTCCATCGCAAGCCGGATATGAGCCGCGATCTGCTCGCGCAGCGCAGCGCGCCGACGGGCCGCGGCCCGCTTTTTCGAGGGCAATTCGGCCGGATCGCGATGCTGCGTTTCGGCCGCCAGCATCCATCCATCGTCGCCAGCCTGCGCTCCGAGTTCCGTTGCCCAGGTATCATAATCGAACTTCCAGGCGGTGCGTGTGTTGCGCTTTTTGAATCGGCTGCGCGGATGCCGGTACACGTGGTCGCGCGTGCGCACGATGCCAATGTGTGACATGCCCGCCGCCCGCGCGATCTCGCGGGCGGCGTCCAGAAGCAGATCGCGCGGGCGCATGCCGTGAAGGTCGCGGGTCGCCCGCCGTACTGCGTCCCGGGCATGTTCGCCGGTCGGCCCCTGCAGGCAGGCGATGAACAGATGCGGCTGCCGAGGGCGCTGAAAACTGAAAGCAAGAGAATACAGGCGTTCGCCGTCGTGATACATCTGCAACGTCCATTCGCCCTCCTTGCCGAAGCGGGGCGCATAGCCAAGCTCCAGCCGGTACGCTCGCTGTTTGCCCTGAACCCGCGCCAGCAACACAGGCCCGTCAGCCAGCCGCTCCAGCAACGGCATCCAGTCGAGATCGGCGCACAGGAGGTAATGATCCAGCAGGGCCTGCAGGCGCTGCCGACGGTTCAAACCGGCGCGCAGAAACGGCCGGTGCAGGCGCTCGATCAGCCAGGGCTGGGCCTGCATCAGGATTGCCAGTGTTTTTTCCGCGGCCAGAAAGTCGAGCCAGATGCGGGTGACATCGGCATAGAATCCGGCTCTGGCCAGAAATCTCAGGCGATTGGCTCGGGACTGCGGATACAAACGACGGGCGATGGCCGCCAGCCGTTCGGGATGTTTGACGAAAAGCGGTTCGAAGGTGGATGGCATGGAGTGTCAGGCCTCGAGTTCGGCAAGGAGCACGGCAAGCATGCGTTGCGCTTGTGTGGCGTAGCCGCCGCCGAACAGGTGGTGATGGTTGAGGATATGATAGAGATTGTACAGCGTTGTGCGCACCTGATAACCCGGGTCCAGCGGCCATGCGGCATCGTAGGCGGCGTAGAATTCCCTGCCGGGCGAACCGAACAGGCCGGTCATGGCAATGTCAGTCTCGCGGTCGCCGTAATACACCGCCGGGTCGAACAGCACCGGCTCGCCTGTGCGCTCGAAGCCCCAGTTGCCGGACCACAGGTCGCCATGCAGCAGGGAAGGTTCGGGGCGATAGTCGGTGAAGAACGCGGGCAATGCCTCGTACAATCGCTCGCCGGCAGCGATCAGGGCGCGCGGCGCACCATCCCGGTGGGCGAATTCGAGCTGTGGGCCGAGGCGGCAATGGCGCCAGAATTCGACCCAGTCGGCATGCGGCGTGTTGCATTGCGGGGTGCTGCCGATGGTATTGTTCCGCTGCCAGCCGAAGGTGTCGCCGCGCTGCAAATGAAGGCGGGCAAGCGCCTCCCCGAAACGGGCAGGATGAGCGGGACCGCCGAGATCCATAAACTCCATCGCCAGCCAGCTGAAGCCGGCATGAGTTCCAAGGGCGATGACTCGAGGCACCTTCATGGCATCGGTGCTCTTTAATGCCTCCAGGCCGTCGGCTTCGGCGGCGAACATGTCGGCCAGATGCGCTTTATTGATTTTGATGAAAAACCGGCCTGCCGTCGTTTCGAGGGACAAGGCGCTATTGATTGAGCCGCCGCTGACCGATTGGCTGGTTTCGATGCGAACGGGTCGTTTCAACGTGGCGGAAAGCGAGGCGGCAATGGCGGTTATCAAATCCATAAACGAATCAGAGGTGGTTTGTGATGAAAAAGAAAATCCTGCGGCCCTTGTGTGACCGGATCGGCCGCGATGCGGTTGATCGGGTGACTGCGAGATTTTACGATCGTTTGCGCGAGGATGCCCAACTGTCGCCTTTTTTCGCCCATATCCTGAATTTCCCCGAGCATGAACGCCGGATCGCCGATTTCTGGTGGATTGCGATGGGTGGCCGCTTGGCTGACCCGCCCACGGTGGATATGCTCGGTTTGCATCGGCCTATGGGTATGCGCCAGGCTGATCTTGATCGTTGGCTGGAATTGTTTGCAGAAACTGTCGAGGACGAGCTGGAAACTGATTTGGCCGAGCAGTGGAAAGCCATGGCCGAAGGAATCGGTCGGCGCCTCGCCCAAGGCGCGATCGAATAAGGTTTTTTCTCTGGGAGGTATCGGGCTTGGGAAAAATCACATCATGAGACTCGCCATTGCCCCGGGAGGAGTCCGTCTAGGGTCCAGGAGCCGATGCGGTAACGGATCAAACGCAAGGTGGGATGTCCCACCGCCGCGGTCATGCGCCGTATCTGACGGTTACGCCCCTCATGGATCGTTATGGCAAGCCAAGCGGTGGGTATATGCTTGCGATAGCGTATCGGAGGCTCGCGTCGCCATAGATCGGGCGGTTCATCCATGCGGCTGATCTTGGCTGGGCGGGTAGGTCCGTCGTTCAGGATCACGCCTTCACGCAGTTGTTGTAACGCCGCGTCATCCGGTTCGCCCTCGACCTGTGCCCAGTATGTCTTACTCATCTGATGCCGCGGATGCGTAATGCGATGCTGCAAACGGCCGTCGTCGGTGAGCAGCAGCAGACCTTCACTATCACGATCGAGCCGGCCGGCGGGATACACGCCGGGCAGAACGATGTAATCAGAGAGCCGAGGTCGGCTTGCTGCATCCGTAAACTGTGTAAGTACCCCAAAAGGCTTGTTGAATAGAAAAATGCGCGCCATCTGATTAACCTTAAAAAATGTGTATGTAGGCAAGATGTTGAAGAGTGCTAGAATCACCAGGTTTTCCTTTCCGCCGCCCTTGGTTTACAAGCCGCGTCGGTTCCAGCCGACCCTTTAGTTTCGAGTGAGAAAATGTCTTTGGAAACTTTCAACGACCATGCATTTCTGATGATCAATGCAGGGGCGCATCCCCCATCCGCCTTGCTGGATTTCGGCTTGTTCTGTGCTGTGGGGATTGTGCCACTGACGGTAGCATTGTTCATCCTGTTATGGGTGCGCATGCCGGATGCTCAACGCCGGGCCGCACTTGTCACTGCGACGTTTATCATGTTGATTGGCTTGGGCATCAATCAACTGATCGGTTTTTTTTATTATCATCCCAGACCTTTTGTTTTGCATCTTGGCTATACCTGGCTCCATCATCCGGCTAATAATTCATTTCCTAGCGACCACGGCACATTCATGTGGAGTTTGGGGTTTGCCTTGCTCGCGCTGGGACGGCGCGGAGGATTGCAAATGTGGGGGGTGCTTTTGACTTTGGGCGGGTTTGCCGTGGCTTGGGGAAGAATTTATGTGGGAGTGCATTTTCCTCTGGACATGATCGCTTCTTTTTGTGTGGCTCTGGGTGTTTCTTTGCTGGCTCGCCCGCTGTATGGACCGGTATCGAAATGGGCACTGCCATTTTTCGACAAGATTTATTTCAGGTTGATCGACACATTGCACTTGCCTGAGAAGCTTTTTCCTCGCGCCTGATTTTTTTTAAAACCGCAAAATCTCAAAAACTCTGATGTTTGCTTAATCAGAGTGCTTCATCTTCTTGGCGCGTCGCCGACTATGGGACGGAGCGGAGGCGAGGCGATCCGCTTGGCGGGTGGTTTCTGGAAGGCGATAGCGGGTCACCATGCGCATTACTATTTCCACCGCCGTTTCCAGGCTCAGGCGATGGCCAATGGACACGAACAAGGGTTTGACATTCACCCGCGAACGCAAAACCGCGCCGATGCATTCTTCGCCGTCAACCAGAGGCGTCCATGCGCCGCGGCGATTGGGCGGCTTATCGTATCGCCCGATCAGCCTGCTTTTGGCGACACCGATGCTTGGAATATCCAACAATACGCCCAGGTGGGCGGCAATGCCCAGGCGCCGGGGGTGGGCGATCCCCTGGCCGTCGCAGAGCAAAACGCAGGGGCGTTCTTGAAGTTGGCCGAGCGCCTCGATTACGGCCGGAAGTTCCCGGAATGAAAGCAAGCCCGGTATATAGGGGAAAGTCGTGGGGCGTCGCACCAATACCTGCTCACGCACTTCCAGGCTGTATGCATCGAGCACCACAATGGCGGCGCGGGTAAGGCGGCCATTGTCTTCGAAACCGACATCGATACCCGCCACCAGGCGAAGAGGCGCTTCGATGCGATCCTCGGTCTCTACTTTTTCCCGCAATCGCTCCTGAATGCTGCGTGCTTCAGCCGGCGTGACTTCCCATGAGTGCAAGAGCGCGGGATCAATAGGGAAAAAGTTAGATTTTATCATGTCGTCAGACCTCGGCATAGCGTTCCGCGCCGCCCAGCCAGCGCCTAATCAGGGCGTCGCAAAGACGGGAGTCCTGTTCGAGGAGCATCCCGGCCGCTTTGCGCGCCGCCGCCACCAAGTCCGCATCCCTAACCAGATCTGCAACACGCAATTTCGCCAACCCCGTCTGCCGCGTTCCCAAAAACTCGCCCGGCCCTCGGATCTCCAGATCCAGGCGCGCGATCTCGAATCCATCGTGGGTTTCGCGCAAAGCCTGCAACCGGCGTTTGGCGATCTCTCCCAAGGGAGGGCGGTAAAGCAGTACGCAACTGGAGTCGGTCGTGCCCCGACCTATGCGGCCCCGCAGTTGATGCAGTTGCGCAAGCCCCAAGCGTTCCGCGTTTTCGATAATCATCAAGGTGGCGCTGGGTACATCGACACCCACTTCTATTACGGTAGTAGCCACCAAGAGGTCGATGTCCCCTTGCTTGAATGCATGCATCACGGCCTCCTTGTCGGCCGTTTTCATGCGCCCGTGAACCATGCCCAGGCGGACGTCCGGAAGGGCGTCACGAAGCAACGCATGCGTCGATTCCGCCGCTTCGCATTGAAGTGCTTCTGATTCCTCGATGAGGGTGCATACCCAATAGGCTTGCCGGCCAGCGGCGATTGCGGAACGCAGGCGGGCGATGACTTCGGAACGGCGATCATCCGCGATCGCTACTGTAGTGACTGGCCGCCTTCCCGCTGGAAGTTCGTCGATGGCCGAATAATCGAGGTCAGCATAAGTGGTCATAGCCAAAGTGCGCGGAATCGGCGTGGCCGTCATCACGAGCTGATGGGCCTGCATGTTCGCCGCATTCGCCTTATCGCGCAGGGCCAAGCGCTGATGCACGCCAAAACGGTGCTGCTCGTCTATCCCCACTAAGGCCAGATTGTGAAAGCGTACCTGTTCTTGAAACAAGGCATGGGTGCCGATGGCGAGTTGCGCCGAACCGTCGGCCAGCGCGGCCAGTTGTTTGTCTCGCTCTGACTTTTTCTGTTTGCCGCTCAACCAGGCGATGTGCACTCCCAGCGGCTGCAACCATTTGCCGGCGTTTCGATAATGTTGCTCGGCGAGCAATTCGGTGGGCGCCATCAAGGCCGCCTGATAACCACTGGCGATGGTGTGCAGGCAGGCCGCTAAAGCGACGATCGTCTTGCCCGAACCCACATCGCCTTGTACCAGACGCATCATGGGCGTCGGTCGAGCCATATCCCGGAAAATTTCGTCGATGACCCGTTGTTGGGCTAAAGTCAGAGTGAAGGGTAGTGCGCTTATGAATTGCCGAAAAAGGGTGCCATCGTTTTGAAGCGCAGGCGACTGCAGGGCGCGGAGGCGATGACGTAGCCGCATCAGACTCAACTGATGGGCGAGCAGTTCCTCGAAGGCGAGACGCTGCTGGGCCGGGTGGCGTCCTCCGGTCAGGGCAGCGAGGTCAGCTTCCGGAGGCGGGGCATGGACTAGCTCGAGCGCTTCTTTCAAGCCGTAGCGAAGCGTTGGAGGCAATTGATCCAAAGGGATGATGTCTTCTATTTCGTATTCATGGAGCGCCTGTTCGATCAGTCGGCGCAACACCGCTTGACCTATGCCTTCGGTACTTGGATAGACCGGGGTCAAGGTGGATTCCACAGGCACTTGGGGCATTTCGCTTGCGCCAATCAAGCGGTATTCAGGGTGAACCATCTCCAGGCCCGCGGGGCCTGGGCGGACTTCACCGAACAGGCGGAGAGTTTGCCCTTGGCTCAGTCGATTTTGCAGAGCGGCCCCGAAATGAAAAAACCGAAGCGTCAAGCAACCGGTGCCGTCAGCGATCCGGACCAAGAAGGCGCGGCGCTTTCTTTGCACGACTTGAGCGTATTCGACGCGCCCTTGCACCAACGCTTCGGTATGGGGACGCACCGCGCCTAAAGGCGTCAGGCGGGTGCGGTCCTGATAGCGTAACGGTAGGTGAAGCAGTAGATCCTCGATGCGTTCCAGTCCCAAGCGCGACAGGCGCTCCTGCACTCGTGCACCAACGCCTTTGAGCTGTGTGAGCGGGGCTTCTGGGGATTTGGCTTTCACCGCACGAGTCGAGGAACTTAATCGTGATCGAGCACCATGATGCCCTCGATTTCAACGTTTACGTCCTTGGGGAGAGCCGCAACGCCGACCGCCGCCCGGGCGGGGTAGGGTGATTGAAAATACTCTGCCATGACTTGATTGACCATTGGGAAATGGCTCATGTCAGTGAGGAAAATGGTTAGCTTGACAAAGTCATTCAGACTACCGCCAGCCGTTTCAGCCACGGCGGAAAGATTGTCGAATACCTGTCGAATTTGCGCTTCGATGCCCCCTCTTACCACTTCCATGGTGGCGGGATGCAGGGGAATCTGGCCCGAAAAATAGACAGTGTCGCCGCAGCGAACAGCCTGGGAATAGGTGCCAATGGCCTTGGGCGCGGCATCGGTATGAATGGGTTCGAAGGGCATGGTGCAACTCCTTAAGCAGGGTAAAAAGAAGGTTTAATGGGAATGGGGTTCTGAAATAAGGTCATCGATCAAGGTGAATCATCAGCCCCGAATCCGGCTGATCTTGGAAACCGCGGGAATCGCTCGAATGCGCCGCATTACACGTGCCAGGTGTCGGCGGTCACGGACGTTGAAAACGAACGTCATGGTCGTCAGGGCGCTGTCGTGTTCTTCAAAAGAAACATTATCGATATTGGAGCCGGAATCGGCGATGCGTGAAGCCACTTCGGCCAAAAGGCCGCGTTGGTTTGCGGCCTGGACACGCACTGCGGCGTTGAAGTCTCCGCTGGGTTCCTCGGCCCATTGCAGTGGCATGCAGCGGTCTGGTTTGGACCGCAACAAGGACACATTGCGACAGCCGTCCCGATGAATCACCAGGCCTCGTCCGGCGCTCAGGATGCCGATGATGGGGTCGCCCGGGATTGGATAGCAGCATTTGGCGAAAGCCAGCACCATGCCTTCGCTGCCACGTATGGTCATCGGAGTACCGACTAAATCAGCGGACGGGGTTTGTTGCGGCTCATTATGGTCATCGATCAGATGACGGGCCACGATTGCCGCGATACGGTTGCCCAGACCGATGTCCGCAAGCACCGTTTCTATCTGGTCGGCACCGAGAGTTTCCATGGCGGGGGTGATGCGTTCCGGCGGCATCCCGTTCAGGGAATGTCCTGAGGCGCTCAACGCCTTGTCCAGCAGGCGGCGTCCCAGCTCGATCGCTTCATTGTGTTGTAATTGCTTGAGACAATGCCGAATTCCGGCCCGTGCCTTGGCGGTGGCGACGAAATTAAGCCAAGCAGGATTCGGTCTGGCGCCGGGGGCGGTGATGATTTCTACGGTTTGACCACTTTCTAATGACGTCGATAGAGGCGCCAGTCGACGGTCGATTTTGGCGGCAACGCAGGTGTTGCCGATGTCCGAGTGCACGGCATAGGCGAAATCCACCGGCGTGGCGCCGCGGGGCAGTTCCATGATGTTTCCTTTCGGAGTGAAAACGTACACTTCGTCTGGGAAAAGGTCGACCTTGACGTTTTCCAGAAATTCCAGTGAGCTGCCTGCGCGTTGTTGCATTTCAAGAATGCCTTTCAGCCATTCCCGCGCCCGGGCCTGGGCACCGGCCCCGGGCGATTGCGCTTCCCCGGTTTTATATAGCCAGTGGGCGGCGATGCCGCTCTCCGCCACGCGGTCCATTTCTTCCGAACGGATTTGAATCTCGATCGGGATGCCATGGGGTCCGAAGAGGACAGTATGCAGAGATTGGTAGCCAGTGGCCTTGGGAATGGCGATGTAATCCTTGAACTGATTGGGCAGTGGCTTGTAGAGATTATGTACGACGCCCAGGGCGCGGTAGCAGGTGTCGATGTCGGCGGCGACGATACGTACTGCGAAAACGTCATAGACTTCATTGAAGGACAGACGTTTGTCGCGCATCTTCCGGTAAAGAGAGTAGAGATTTTTTTCCCGTCCAAATACACGCGCGACTATCCCCGCCTCTTCGAGGCGGCGCACGATGGCGCTTTCTACATTTTGCATCAATTCCTTCCGGCGCCCGCGGGCACGTTCAACGGCGGCGGACAATACACGGTATCTGGCAGGATAGAGCGCGGCGAAACCGAGTAATTCAAGTTCGCGACGCAAGGCATTCATGCCCAGGCGTTGGGCGATGGGGGCATAGATTTCCAGCGTTTCTCGGGCTATTCTCCTGCGTTTGTCTGGACGTAAGGCACCAAGAGTGCGCATGTTGTGTAGACGATCTGCGAGTTTGACCATAATGACACGCAAATCACGCACCATGGCCATCATCATCTTGCGGATGTTTTCTGCTTGGGCCTCGGCCTTGGATTGAAATTTAAGATGAGTAAGCTTGCTGACGCCATCGACCAGTTCGGTCACTTCTTCGCCAAAGCGCTCGGCCAGCTCTTCTTTGCTGACGGGTGTGTCTTCCATCACATCATGCAGGATCGCTGCCATGATGCTGTGGTGATCCATGCGCATCTCTGCCATTACCCGGGCGACGGCGAGTGGGTGGAATATGTAAGGTTCCCCCGATTGCCTCTTTTGGCCCTCATGGGCTTCGGCCGAGAACAAATAGGCTTGATAGACCCTGCGGATTTGCTCGCTTGAGAGATAGGTTTCGAGGATGGCGCACAGATCACTGATTTGAAATCGCACGCCATTGCCTCCCGTCACAGGCCCGGGCGCGGTGATTAAAGGGGCGGCCGCTTTATCCATAATGAGGTTCGCCGCCAGGCAACGCGAGCCTTGCGAACGTGAAAAACTTAGATTTCGCGTTCGACTTCGGCGTCGGTAACGGCGGATTCGATGGCATGCTCATGGGCATCGACTTCATCCAGTACGTCTCTTGTAACCAGCCCTTCGGCGATTTCGCGCAGGGCGACTACGGTTGGCTTGTCGTTTTCGAGGGGCACGCGCGGCTCGGCGCCCAAGGCGATTTGTCGTGCGCGCTTGGCTGAAATCAGCACTAGATCAAAGCGATTGTCGACGTTTTCCAGGCAGTCTTCCACGGTGATTCTGGCCATATGCTTCCTTTCTCCAATTGTTCGTCGGGTTAACAGGGTATCAAAATCAGGTTCTTTTGCTCATGTACTCTAACGGGACTTAAACGCAAAAGCCCCGGCAGGCTCAAAATGTATGCCGATCCTGGTGTTTCAGGACAACAGCTCCTGCAAGAGCGGGTTGAGTCTCCGCGCTTGCTCGGCAAGGCGCAGGCGATTGGTTGTGATAATACCTCCAAGATCAGCCAGCGCACGATCGAAAACATCGTTCACAACCAGATAATCGTATTCATTATAGTGTGACATTTCCCTTATAGCGGCTTGCATCCGGTGTTCGATCACGCTCTCTTTATCTTGGCCCCGCTGGCGGAGGCGCGCTTCGAGGGCAACTCGCGATGGCGGGATGATGAATATCGATTGACAGTCAGGCATTTGCCTGCGTACCTGGCGAGCCCCCTGCCAGTCGATTTCAAGAAGAACGTCACGATCGGCGTCAAGATGCGCTTGGACGCTAGCGCGTGAGGTTCCATAGAAATGGTCGTATACCTTGGCGTGCTCGAGAAAAGCGCCTTGCTCAATCAGTTCGAGAAACTCATGTTCATCAATGAAGTGGTAGTCCACCCCGTCTTTTTCGCCAGGGCGCGGCGCCCGAGTGGTGTGCGAGATGGATACGACCAAAGAATCGAAGCGCGCAAGCAGCGCTTTTACCAGACTGGTCTTGCCTGCGCCTGAAGGCGCGGAAATTATATACAGGGTGCCTTGAGCCACTTTTTTCGAATGAGTCATATAAATTATGAAAGTATATCTTGCTTGCAGGCGTGTTGCAGCGGTGAATTATCTGGCTTCACGGCTGGGATCGTGGGTTAGGAAAAAGCGTCTGTACAAATACAGGTTGGCGGCCTGGAAGGCCGTGCCGATGACAAAGGGAAGGATCAACGCGCCCAGCTGAAACAAAGCGCCGGCAAGAAAAGGGCCTAGCGCGAACGGTAACATCATCGATACACTGTTGATGCTGGCGGCAAGCCCTCGTCGTTTTTCGTTCACCAGACTAACGCCAAGTGCCTGGCGAGCGCCAACCGTGCCGCGGCTAAGCGCCGAACGCGCCACATAGAACAGGCCGGCCCACAGGAAGCTGGGGGAAAAAGCCATTGGTAACAATAGAATCAATCCAAAAAGGCGTAGATAAACTACCACGTTCACGACGCCAAACCGGCGGGTCATCCATCCCGAAAGCAAGGCGCCGACGCCTGTAGCAAAGAAGGCTAATGCCATGACAGGACCGATGGCGCCGGGGCCTACGCCGAAACGCAATTTGAACCAGTAGGTCAGCAAAGGACCTACCAAGCCGACTCCCAATCCGCTCAAAACATTCACGGCGGCAAGCCGAATCAGCAAGGAATTTTCCTCCTTCTCCGAGAGCGATTCGCTGGCCGCATCGGCCTTTTCTTGGGGGCCAGGATGGTCGATAGGTTTGGATTCTCGGGTAAAACGCAGCAGTATGACGGAACTCACCGATCCAAGCAGTACGATCCAGAAAAGCAGACGAAAATCATCTGGGGCCAAATTGCTGCCACTGACCCAGCCTGGCACGCCTGCAAGCAGCGCCCCGATGCACATGCCGAAAAAGCCCATCGCGCTGTTGAAACTGAATACCAAGCCACGGAAATGAGGCTCGATATTATTCGCCAGCCAAGACTGTTCTACCGGTGCAAAGGGACCGGGGCTACCATTCGCTCCACGGCCGAAACCACCCATGATGGCTGCCATTGCAAGCCAGGCGGGTTGGGCTGTCATCAAGGCGATAGAGGCGGCGGCAATTTGAGAAAATTCATAGCCTATCAGGAATTGTCGGCGCCCGAGACGATCGGAAAGCGGTCCAAGCAACGAGGTGAGTGCGGCTCCAAACAACATGCCGCCCATGAAAAGGGCGCCAATAGAAACTCCGGACCAATGTAGCGCGTGCAGATACAATGCGAAATCGACTACCAAGGCGCCTTGACCGAAACTGCGCGCCAGTCGTGCCAAGATGAGCAGGCGCGCCGTCGCCGGTACAGCGTCAAGAGATTTTTTAAACTTTAGACGAAATGAATCTGATTTCATTCTGCCGCCGGTGGCGGCGTGGCGCCTTTGGGTGCGAAGGGTGGACGGGCCAACCAGACCAGAGCCAGAAGAGTGAGAAACAGCCAACCTGAAAGCCAGAAAAAATCATTGGTCGCCAACATGAATGCCTGTTTTTTCACCTGGCTGGCAAGCAGTGCGTCCACCTGCAGGGTGGACAGTCCCATGGCGTGGAGTTGATCGAAAAAATGATTGGAAACAGGGTTTGAAATGGTGAAATTTTCAGACAAATGGACGTCGTGGAGGTAAGCGCGACGATCCCATAGGGTGACGCTCAGAGATGTGCCGAAGCTTGCCCCTAGGGTGCGCAGGAAATTGGCCACGCCAGAAGCGCTGGCAATGCGATCCGGATTCAGACCAGACAAGGATAATGCGGTCAGCGGCACAAAAAAAGTAGCGACTCCGATCCCCATCAGAAGCCGCGGTTCTATCAAATCCATAAGGGTCACTTGAGTGGAAAAGCGCCCAAGCCAAAATGAACAAAAAGAGAACACTAAAAATGAAATAGTGACAAAAATCCTCAAGTCAACTCGGTGTAAGAATTTTCCGACGAGGGGCGAAAACACGATAGCCAGCAGGCCCACAGGGGCGGCGGCAATGCCCGCCCAGGTGGCGGTGTATCCCATCTGGGTCTGGAGCCAGAGAGGAAAGATCACAATGCCGCCAAAATAGGTGCCGAATCCAAGCGTGATGGCGATGACGGCAATGTTGAAATTTCGGCTGCGGAATAGGGAAAAATCAATCACTGAATGAGGTTCGTACCATTCCCATATCAGGAAGAATACGAGGCAGACGATGGCGATTTCGGCCAGATGAACGATAAAAGGGGAGCCAAACCAACCCATATCATTACCGTTGTCGAGCAAAATTTGCAGGGTGCCGACCCAAGTAATCAACAGTAATAATCCGACCATATCAATAGGAAGGTGCTGAACCGGCGTATCCCGATGACGCAGCATCAGCCAGGTTACCGCTACGGAAAACGTGCCTACCGGGATGTTGATGTAGAAGATCCATGGCCAGCTATAATTGTCGGTCAGCCAACCACCGAAAATCGGCCCTAAAACTGGAGCAACGACGGTGGTCATGGCCCAGATCGCCAATGCCATGCCCCGTCTGTCGGCGGGAAAGACCTTGATCAAAAGGCTTTGGGACAAGGGGATCATCGGCCCCGCCACCGCTCCCTGTAGAATGCGCAACAACAGCAAGGTATGAAAATCGGAGGCCAGGCCGCAGCTCCAGGACAACAGGGTGAATGCAGCCGTGCAACCAATGAATAGCTTCACTTCTCCAAGGCGTTGCGCCAACCATCCGGTTAATGGCACGGTGATCGCTGTGGCCACCACGAAGGCGGTGATGACCCAGGTTCCCTGACTGGGGCTGACGGCTAGGGAACCTGCGATCGCCGGTATTGCTACGTTGGTAATCGTGGTGTCCAGCACGTTCATGAAGGTGGCCAGGGCCAGTGCCACTGTCACCAGGGCCAGCGCCGGTCCTTGCAAAGACTGTTCCCCGCCCGGGTTAGTCATCGTTCAATCCATGCTATTGGCGCGAATGATTCGCTCTATCACCGCATTTACTCCGGCCAATTGGCGAGCAAAGAGGGCGCTTGCGTTTTCTTGTGGAAGAGGGTGGTTGCGTGTTTGCAGCAGTGGCCCCGATTGATCGGCTGTATTGATGCTTACATTCATCGATAAACCCAACCGTAAAGGATGGTGTTCGAGTTCATCGGTTGGTAGGGAAATGCGCACCGGCAGCCGTTGCACCACTTTGATCCAATTGCCAGTGGCGTTCTGTGGTGGGAGTAAGGCAAAGGCTTCTCCCGTGCCTGCGGAAAGTCCTGCGACCTTTCCGTGGTAAGCCACCGTCCCTCCATAAAAATCGGCGGTGAGGGTGGCAGGTTGGCCGATGCGCACATGGCTTAGCCGAGTTTCTTTGAAATTGGCATCGACCCAGACGTCATTCAAAGGAACCACGTACATCAGTACTCTCCCGGGGTTGACTTGTTCGCCAACTTGGGCGGCGCGCTCAGCCACATAGCCGCTGACCGGCGCCCGGATTTTGGTCCGCTGCAGATTCAGCCAGGCGGCACGCACGGCCTCAGCCTCTCGCTGCACGGCGGGATTTTCACTGATTGAGCCTGTACCCAGAATCGTCCTGGCCGCCTTTGCGCGCGCCTTATCGATCGCGACAGTGTTGCGCGCAACCTCCATGGCGGCGCGCGCCTGATCAAATTGCTCCTGGGAACTTACGCCACGTGCTCTAAGTTTTTTCTCGCGCTGGAAATTGATCGTGGCCAGGTTCAATCGAGCCCGATCCGCAGCGATACGGGATTGAAGGGCGTCCATGTCGGCACGCTGTTTTTGCACTTGTCGCACCGCCAGTGCAAGGGCGGCTTCAGCCTTGCTCAAGGCGACCTTGGCATCGGCTGGATCGAGATCGACCAAAAGCTGTCCCTGATGGACGTGATCAGTGTCTTGCACCCATACGGTGGTTATGGTGCCAGCGACTTGGGGCGAGATCGGCACACGGTTTCCATGGACATAAGCATCATCCGTGCTGACAAGATTGGCTAGAAAAATATGCGTATAGGCGTACCAGCCACCACTGATAAGGGCTATGACCAAGGCGGCAATCAACAGGGCGCGGCGACGTTTGTGTTGGGTGTCAGTGTCCATGGCGCAGTGGGGTCTGAAGTCGAACAAGCAGAACGATAGCCAAGCCTGAATATTTCATCCGATCTCTGCTAGTGTCTGGTAATGTGCGAAATATAACGAAACTGGCGCGGGCCGCGCTCTGGTATCGAATATCGTGCCATCAGGTGAAATGCTCTACTTAAGGAGCTTTAAAGCAAACAGTCGGCGCGGTTTGTTTTGTTATGCGAATAGTGGCCACAATCGGGCGTGGCCGTATGTGTGGTCGGAGTGAAAGGATTCGAACCTTCGACCCCTGCCTCCCGAAGGCAGTGCTCTACCAGGCTGAGCTACACTCCGTGGTTGTTGGTCATGCGTCTCTTTTCACTGCCAGATAAGTCAGTGATAGCAAGGCGTCTTTATAAGGGGATTTGGGTAAAACGGCAAGCATTTCGCGCGCCTTTTCAGCTTCGCGACAAGCCACTTTTTCAGTGTACTCGAGCGCTCCTGTGGATTCAATCGCCAAAAGTATATCTTCTATGTGATCCAGGCCGCCGTTGATGATGGCTTCACGGATCACTTTACGAGTTTTATCATTGGCTTGGCGCATTGCATGGATCAATGGGAGAGTGGGTTTGCCTTCAGCCAGGTCATCTCCTACGTTTTTACCCATGACAGCAGTCGAGGCGCGATAATCCAGAACATCGTCGATCAATTGAAATGCTGTGCCGGTATGCATGCCATAAGCGGCCAATGCAAATTCCTGCTCTTTGGGCCTCTCTGCGAGAATCGCACCTATCTGGGTGGCAGCCTCGAACAGTTTGGCGGTTTTCGAGTGAATGACATCCATATAACGGGCTTCGGTCGTGTCGGGATCATTGCAGTTGAGAAGCTGCAATACCTCGCCTTCCGCTATGGTGTTGGTGGCTGAGGCCAAAACTTCCATGATGCGCATGCTGTTCAATTCCACCATCATTTCGAAGGCGCGCGTATAAAGGAAATCACCCACCAGAACGGCTGCTTCATTGCCCCAAATGGCGTTGGCCGTCTCTCGGTTCCGCCTCAGTTTCGAATCGTCAACGACGTCGTCATGCAAGAGAGTGGCGGTGTGTATAAGTTCGACGATTGCGGCAAGACCGATATGGCCATTTCCCTGGTAGCCACAGGCTTTGGCGCTAAGAAGCGCCATTAGCGGCCGCAATCGTTTGCCGCCTCCCCCGACGATGTAATTGCCGAGGGTGTTGATCAGCGCCACCTCCGAGCGCAGGCGATGCAGAATGTGTTCATTGACCGCCTGCATTTCTTGGGCGACAAGATCTCGTATTTCGTCGAGATCGATGAAAGTGGTCAGTGCGTCCTTGTTGACAGGGGCTGTTGAGCCGGCGTTGCTGGATAATGGCGATTTGGGCATGAGATTTAGGGTTAATCAGGAAATGTCCGGCGTGTGGGTGCGGTGTTGTTAGATAGTGGCTAATGATTCAATGCTGCTCTGATCCAATGATCAATGGTACGTAATTTTCTTGATTGTCCATGGGTTTTTCCATTGAGGTACGCTGCGAACCATATAGGCGAGTGTTCCTGATCGCGCCGGCGTGGCGGCAAACAGCGTCTCATCTTGCTCTGTTGTGCAGATTCCTTGACCATCGCGCATGCTAGGTAGCCATCGAACAGCTGTCAAGCGTATAAACATGCGAGCTTTGTAATGGAAGGGTATTCGTTCTCGCGCCCCTTTCTAAAAATCCTGGATACGTGATTTTCCGCCCGACAAAACTGGATTTCACCACCAGCCCGCTTGGGGTGCGCGATCGGGGTGTGCCGTCCCGCGTAACGCGGGATGTTGCAGGCCATTGCGGCGCAGGCGGATCCAGGCACGTGGACACCAGATCGATGTGGGCAATAACCATGGTGCAGCGGGATCGACTTGAGAGGCTGCTTCAATCCACGGTGGCAGTTGATGATCGGGGCAGCCACGGAAAGGCAGGCAAGAGAAGCATGGCTTTCGGTGCCGCTTTGCGCGAAGACGGAGGTTTAGGGGACGTTCACCTCGTGGGTGAAATCATGAAAATGACTACGATCATCATCGTGCCCAATGATCATCAGGCCGCCTGGCATTGAGCACCGCTCGAAGTCACGGATTCAGGAGAATGCCGCGTCGACACGCGCCCCGCCTCCCAAGAATGGAATATTCGGGCTGATATGTTTTGACCTGTCAAGGCTTGCACGGACTTCACATGTTGCACCTCCCGATGACAGGCCCCTTGGGTCAGGACAGGATCCGGCAGACTGCGACGGTGGATCATGCTGATATTCGTGG